>OMLO01001352.1_pt1 | contig 18718 bp, 14 predicted proteins | sample 1674811 | NCBI WGS metagenome assembly OMLO01 (sample SAMN06265003, study PRJEB25207) | coral metagenome | isolation source: Coral host | place: Mexico:La Bocana,Puerto Morelos, Mexico | collected 2008-11-13 | reverse complement strand
ACCCATCGAAAGAAAAATAGGGGTCACTGGACGTCCAAGATCGTTAAATCCACGCAAAGTTACAACTATGGCCATTTCTATGGCCATTTGCCCTATTATTGTTCACTTTACTACTTAGCGCGCGCGCTCGATACAGACGTGGCATGTGAATTTCGTGCGCAGTAAGGATGCGCAGAAACAATTGGCGCGAATCAGTTTGTCTTCTTATGTTCCAATCTTCTAGGAAAAATTTTTAAACGTCATCGCTTCTGCATGCATTGCGTGCCGTTTATTACACTTGTCGGAAGACATTTACTGCGCATGAGAGTGAAGCGTCTTGTTCAAGTTTACAATAAAAGATTTGCTGTCGTGTAAACGGGATCTTGGTCACCTCCTTTGAAAATACAATGAATCAAATCTCTTCACGAAAACGAGATTCTTGCCTCGTAATAGACCAATTTCGATGTATTAAAATTCAGCCTAAGACAATAGACCTCAGCACGAGGCTCTGGGGAATAACTACAGAGTTTGTGGGGTTTATTTCTAGAGCCTCGTGCTGAGGTCAATTGTTTAAGGCTGAATTTTAATTTATCAAAATTGGTCTATTATCCGCTCTATGGGTCCCAGTTCTCCTCATTCAATCTGTCCTATTAGTCCTATCAGTCATTACGGTCAGACAGTCAGACCTGAACTCATCCACTCTTGTTATTATTCTGCTTTACATTTATTTATAAACTATTTGGAAAGCTGCTTTACAAACCAAATCTACAAAGCAACAGGAAAATTACCTTATAATGCTGAACATTAATTTATGCCTTTATTTTTTATTTGAAGAGCTACTTTACAAACCAAAACTACGAAAACAACAGAAAAAAATCGCTTTTATAAACTATTTGACAAGCTACTTTACAAACCAAAACTACAAAACAACAGGAAATTTACCTCATAATGCTGAACACTAATTCATGCCTTGAGTTTTTTTGGAATAGCTACTTTACAGACACAAACTACAAAATAACAAGAAAATCGCCCTACAATGACTAACGTTAATTCATTTCTTTAAAATGTTCTTAATCCATGAACGACTACGCGATTTTAATGCGATATCTGATTAATTATCCACCGAGCAAAAGCTGACACCTTGGTGTACACGCCATATTTTCCACCTCTTCCACAACCACTCTCCCAGGAAACGACGCCCGCGAGCACCCAGCGTTGATCATCTTTGCTACCTGTTTGACTGTTGTCGATGGCCACCGGTCCTCCCTCTCCTTGGCAAGCGTTACTTCGTGATCCATCAGCGCAGAACATATTGCTCGTGACAAGGTATTTAAGGTGCGCCTTCTTACACAACGTTTGTTTCACAATGGGTACTTGAGCTTGGTGCAGTCCCTTTTTACTGCCCCAACCTGTAATCACCATGGCGTTTCCTGGCCTCAACAGAGATTTATCTTCGTCTTCTTTACGCAGAGGCAGGCAAATTGGTCTGACGTAATCAGTAAAATCAGCGTCGCTGCTGAGTTCAATCAGGGCAATATCTGAGTCATAGTCGTCTTTTTTGGGGGAGAACTGGTGATGCAATATAATCTTGCGAGCGCGAATTATCTGTGCTGATTCGAGTTCTGGATGTTTGGTCTTGTCAACATACAATTTACCAAGACGGACCTCGATATCTCCCGGTGGCACTACAACACAAAACCAAACTGTGTGAAAAATTTTAACCTACATTCTAGGACATTTATATTAAAGCTGCCTAATCAGATCATTATAACCGCATACAACAGTAGAAAACAATTACATTCTAAAATACAGGATCATTTTCTCCACCTTGTGGGCACTGACCTTGGCTACTTTTAGTTTAATGCGCGTGCGTGTATGGTGTACTATATATATATATGCTATATATCTTACTCGAGGTGACACAGTTGGCAGTGGTAACAACCCATCTGTTAGCTACAAGTGATCCACCACAGAAATGTCTGTTTCTCCTTGTGTCCCAAAGACTTGCCATCCACGGGTATGACCCCTTTTTCACCTTCCCGTTAACGATTCTGCCACGAGTGGCGAAAGTTGGTCTGCCGCAGTCTAAAAGAAAATAAAGGTTTTAACAAAAATGTTACGTCGAATATGTCCATCCTTCCAAATGTGATAATCTACAAACCTCTTAAGAAATTCACACAACATTCGGTCAACATAAAGATATTTACGCTTATTAAAAAGAGAGATTGGGGACGCTGGCTACTTGAAATTTAAAATTCAGGGACGTAAGTGAATTTAAATTAGTTAATGTGGAGATTTTCGTCGTTCGGTATGTATACATAATCTAATTGCTAAACGTGTTGATGGGAAACGATTTGAAGTGAGTCCAAAGGACTGAGTATAACAAACCTAGAGGTGCAGACCGAAACACAGCAAACTCCGTTGGCCGATCAAGGCCCTGGGCTACAGTCTCAACATCTTTACCAGTCTCTTTATCGACTGAGTGAATCCCTTTCGTTTCCCAGTCACTCCAAAACAATCTGAAAAAGATAGATAATGACGTCTTGGATGACAGAAGCAATTGAAATAACTTCAGTATTAGATAAAATAAATAAGGCAGTCCTGAATAGATTGATTACTGTAGTGGTTTGGTTTGCTATTTTATTTTTCTTTACCTGTTGTTTAGAATAGCGAGTGAGTAAGGGTGATTAACGTGTGGTGCACTCAGCAATTCTCGGCGCCCTCGACCCTAAAAGCGAAAAAAGAAACGATTGTTCAATTGACCATTTTCGAGTTACCTTGTGCCACTGTTTCAAAACGAATGTTCGTGCAAAACCTTTTTTGAGAAAATAGTTTGATTTACATGAAAATGAAACTGTGGGCGGAACTCATTTGCTATGAATGGTTTTATACGAAGTCTCGTTTTGACACCGAGGCAAAGGGACTCTTGCAAGTGGCCAATTAAGGTGAGAAGAGAATGAAAATTGCAGAGATCTCCAAAAAGAGGTATCGATATATTAAGCAATGCTTTAAAGGTCCGCACACACCAGGGGACTAATCCCTTAGATTAGTTCCTGCAACAAGTCGCGGGGTCCCATCGTGTGCACTAGCCAAACTAGTCGCAGGGACCAAAATTTAGTCCCTACGACTAGTACCACGCATTCAAACGAGTTTGAATTTTGGGGACAAGTCCCTGCGACTTGTTCCTCAAAACGCTTCGTGTGAATTCTTCGTGGGATAAGTCCCTGCGACCAGTCTCTTTGTGTTATCTCTTCAGGGGACTAGTCACGACAGAGACCAATCGCAAGGACTAATCCCCTCGTGTGTGCCGACATTGACGGTGGTGTCTGAAAGACCGTACTCGTCCCCAGTCAGTACTGATTAAAAATTGTTCGCTTCGACGACCAAGAAATGATGGCTCTCGGGACGAGAATACCTAAAGACTGACTAGAGGTGTTTGTCACACGTGCAGCGAGCGTGATTGATGACGTCACTGGTCAAGTAATGCATTATCGTCACATTTTAATTACTTTGAAATAATTATCACGCAATTATTGTCAATATCTAAACTGCATAAATAACAGGACACCATAATTTCATTAATGCGAAAATAACCACCATCCATTGAGCACGGCGTTGATAAAAAAAGGTACGCCAACCAGTTTACGTGAAATTACGCCAATTACGTGTAAATTTGAGATTTTTAATGAAGTAATCACTTGCAGGTTTGTATTTTAACGAGCATAAGAAAATACGAAAGAAGTCAAAGGAAATGTTTTACCCTCAAATCAGAGGTCTCTATTTTATCGAGGCCAGCATCTGCCCAAAAAAGCCTCAGTGAGGCTTGGTCGATAACTAAGCCATTTGGCCATTTCAAATCTCCTTGAACGATAGTTTCTCTGCTTCCACCATCTAAATCAGAGCGTTCAATCTTAGGTATGGTTCCCCAGTCTGTCCAATACATCAACCTAGTTATTAGGCAGAAGATCAAACAAAGATAAGGTTAAAGGAGCTCAGTTCATCGTATTTTGAGTTATTTTGAACACACTCTAAAGTTATATTTGAATTAAAATAAACCTGAAAATAGTAGTTGACTAAGATAGAAAAACACCAAAGAGATAATATTAAACTATAAAGGAACAAGGATGGTTAAGAATGGAGAAGATTAACACGAATTATAAACGACGAACTTCAAAAATTTAGTTTAAACCTTTTAACATGCGCGAACCGTGACGTGGCAGCTCCTTTAAATAAATGTCGAAGGGTATCGCGGTGTCTGCAGCATTAAAAGACTAGACTATCTAAGATGAATGGGATAACAGTCCTGTCGCGTATAGTGTACTGTGGAACCAATAACGTGAGGAGAAAGCCCATATATTTCAAAAATATGTCACGGGTTCTCTTGTAACAAGTTTACATGTCATGGCTAATATATTTACTGGGATAAAAGCTTGAATGACCCGTTTGGAACATCAATGAAAATCGTCGAAAATATGCAAGGATTTTACGAAGATTTCCGAAAGATTTCAAAGATGCTCGAACATTTCCAGAGAATTTCAGTCACTAACCGCGTGTTCGTCCGATAGGCTGTTGCTTAGAACCTTGCTGGTAAAAACTACCTGAGATTTCTCGTGCTACAATGACGTTTTCATAAACCTCCGAAAACACCACTGTATACTGCCCAATATCGTGCACTAAGCGTTGCAAAAATCTGTACGTATTTTCCCCTTAGGCATCCCATAATAGCTATTTGAAACAATATGACTCAAAATGGTCTCCGTATCACTGAAAAGGTCCATTCAGGCTTGATTTGCACTTCCCTCTCGAGTGCGGTTCCAAAAGGTCGAGTGAAGGAGCGCTGGCTCATGCTCCCGAACAGCGGCTGGCAATCGAGCCTGTAATAGGTATACCTCTTGTACAGGGACGTATATTGTACGACATAAACCTGCTAACAATCGCGTTCCAGCAAAATAGGAGAGTTCACCAACCTTCTGGCCTTATAAAGAACTATCGCTCTAGGCATGTCTAAGCCTTTTACAATCGTCCTTCGGTTTCCACCATCCAAGTCAGCACGCTGTATGTTCTTATACGTAACATCGGTCCAGTACAGTAAGTCATCTTCTACATCAAGTGTCAAGCCATCCACTACTCCAACATCTTTCCTGTGTTGACAGAATCAAACCAACAGTAAACTAACTCTTAGCATAGGAGACACTACACTATGCATGACATGAGGTTGGTAATGGATAAGCGCGGCAAATCCTCGGTGATATATGGGCTCTTTTCGAGTTGCCTTTTGCCTCTGTGTCAAAACGAGTCTGCGTGCGAAACCTTTCATAAAAAATTGTGTTCATTTTCATGCAAATCAAAATCAATTTCATATGAAAAGTTTGGCGCGAGGACTCGTTTTGAAACAGTGGCACAAGGTAACTCGGAAATGGCCTATTCTTTTAACTCATCAGAGCCACTTTAAGCAAGAACGTGGACAAAATGGTTTTGATCGAATTAGCTACAAGATATACAAGTGCAATACACTGGATCATGACACGCTAAACAAATAAATATTTTGAATTAATGTTATTATCATTGTTATTAATTCTTTCATCAGTAGTTGCATCGGCGAATCGAAGTTCCTTTTATCTGTGTAATCTTCTCACCAAACCAGCGTGTCAATTTCTCCAACTCCAGTTACTGACTTTCGTTTTATTGCATTGGCTGAGGTATCACTCCAATAAATTCGCTTATCAAACGGATTATAATCCAGGGAGACAATCATATCAGGATTATCTATCTGCAGCTTTTGAAAAATGGTTCTGTCTTGTTTGGTGTCCACAATGAGCTGCCATATTGACGAAGTAGCAGCAACCAACACCGAATAACTTGGTAAAGGAGCTGTTAAGTAAAAACAGGAGAAGTTCGTGTTATAAGGAGCTATGTCGAGCTTTCCGATGCTCGAAAAGTTTACCCTAAACTTCTCGAGTTCCTTTGTTGCAGGCCGCGTTAATCTTCTCCATCCTTAACCATCCTTACTGCGATGATCAATCATTTCTACGTAATAAATAGCTTCAATCCGTGTCTGCGCTCTTTGAAAATCAAATCTCTTTTTTGCGAAATATTTTTGCTATTCCTTATTTGGTCCTTTTTGGAGAGGGTGTGCCCTTCTTTTAGACTGCCTAAGGTGATAGAGACTGTAATTTAATATCTCGCATAAGTGTCAAAACAGCTGAAGACAGACGGCGAAAAGTATTGCCGTACTGTGAACGAACTAATATACGAACTACAGCTAAACTAATTCAGATATTTTTAAAAGAAGCCTACCTGGACAGCATTTGGCAAATGCATCAACAGGTGAAATGTGACAGTACGCGTTGGCAGGACAGTTTGGAGCACCTCTTCCACAGAAATAATCTCGCCTGGTCTGCGGGTTTATCACGGGAGTCTTGCCATGACATGGGGGGACTGGGTAGAGACCAACGATGAGCGTGAAAATAAACATTAACTAACTAACTTATTACATACCGCGTGCGGCATGTTCAGCAGTTTAAGAAAGAAATTTTGAGCAGAAAACTGAGAGTAGTGCAAAAGGCAAACGATAAGGCTGGTTTTCCGCCGCTCCCTCTCGGGCCTGGTCGCGTCACTCCAGAAGTTCCACCCCGAGATTCACCATTGTCTCCCGCAAATATTCCCACAATTTTTACCTCAATTCTTTCAGACTTCGAAGACCGTGAAAACTTGAAGTGACGTTGAATTTTTGCGTGTGATCGCTGTCAACAACTTACCGTTCTGACAGGTTTTTCCGTCTCCCATGAGCTGCATTTCCGCTGGACACGAACACTGCACCTTCCACTGCAATGACGTGCACGTATGACTGCAACCGCCATTGCTAAATGTGCAAGAGTCTGGAAACCATAAAGTAAGTATCAAAAGGGCTGGCATAAATGTTCAGTTGGAGAAAGAAATGAATCAAGAGAAATGAAGTATTTGACCCCATAAGCCTTATTTTATGGCTTTAAGAGGCCCTATGCGCCAACTTGGCGCCAGGGGACAAGTGAAGAAGTGAAGTAAGGCCGAACATAAAACCCACCTCCCGTCTTCGAGACACACTTATCTGGCACTGCGCAAGTTTGCTGCGATGTACAGAGTGGACTGCAAAGGGGTCGCGTTGCAGCGATAATCTGGTAGCCTACTACCACGTCCCCTTCCTGCCACGTGACAAATGCACCTTGAAGGTTTTTGTTGTAAAGTGTAACAGGATTCTTCTGTTGCCTGCCAAGCTCAAGTTGGAGATTACCTGCGAAGCAGATGAGTTTAGATAAGTTCCAATTGTAAATGGTTTGAACCCAGGAGTAAGTTCCAATGTAGAAGGAATGCGTCATTCAACATTAAAATATTTATTTTCCTTAATTATTACAATTTAGAAAGGAACCCAAGCAAATACGGGCGCTGATTGGTTTAAAATCGTGTTTCTTTTTAACAAATAGATTCCATGTTGCCGTGCGTCTGTTCAGTAATAGATCACAGATGACGTCAAAATTTGGTTAGAACAAAAAAGTGGCACACGAGGCGATAGCTGAAGGTAGCAAGAAATTGTGAATAGTCAAGAAAATTACGCCACTGTCAATCTTAACTCAAATTAACAAATTGACGTCAGTTTTTTTATGCGTCTGTCCTCTTATTGATGATAAATTGCGTCATAACATTGTCAAAGTGGCTGTGGAACCTCGAGCGGCAGGAGAGCCACGGTTTCCGTAGCAAACTTTTGACAATGTTATGACGAAATTTATCTTCAATAAAAGAACAGACGCATAAAAAACTGATGTCAATTTGTTTTTTTACAAAATAAATAAAGTTTTTGAGAGGCAAGTCTGACACGTACAAGTTGCTCATTTGCATAAGGCAGTCGTTTAAATTTTATCCGTCTGGCCCGGGTTGTTCAAAAGATGGATAAAGCTATACGCTTGATAAATTACTATCCAGTCTTTGAACAACTGGGGCCTGTACTCTTACTGATGATAAAAACGAGCCAATCAGCGCGCGAGAAATTGGACAGTAAATGTACAATGGCTTTCGTGGAATGAAAACTTAAAGCGAAAGAAAAATTGAACTGCGAAATCTACAAATCTTAAAGAAAATGCTTAAAAACTCAAGTCAGTTTTTGTCATCAAAGCAGCCTTGTGAGCCGAAAAGCTTGGATGTTTCCTTGAATATTGCGGGAGTTGAAAGAATACGCTTAGAAAACTTGCAGTTGCGGTCCGGTCAAAGCTGAAAGTCATTGGATTCGAGTTCTGAATGAAAGGAGCGTTAGTGACGGTTGAAATTTGTGTCCTCTGTAGTTGGTGATTCTCAAATCAGTTAGACATGGTATCGGAGACACCTTAAAGCTGCAATAGAGTTGGCCGCTGCTTGCTGCTGTGCCCTGAAACGGCCAGGAACATTAGCGTCGGGAAGCAAGGTTACGTGCTTATTTTAACTGATTTTAAGAAGTGATGATTTGATGTTTCATTCCTGACATCAATCTGTCAAGAATGATTTTGAGACAAAAGCTGAATATTGGGTTTGTTAAATTCATGACTGTCACAAGACAAGACCAAATTTCTGTTAATTAAAAACCGACCTAAACAAATAACTTTGCGAGGATGGAATCGCATTGTTTGAGTTGGTTTCAGGTCTTTGATAAAAAATGCATTTAGGTCGGTTTTTAATTACTTCAATTGTTTTCGCAGCATTTTTAAGTCTTTTTAAGTCTTCCTAACCTTTAAATTTCACGAATATATTTTTGTCACTTATTTTAATTAAAAACGCTCCCAAAATATAGGAAACTAAAATAAGATAAAAATAAAAACATCCAAAAAGCTGCTTACATAATTGTCGAGAATTATATAATGGCTTACATACTATATTCACCACTTACTTTGTAGGAGTTCGCCACCAATCATCCATGCTTTTCGACCTTCCTCTTCCCAGAAGAGAAAATGATGACCGGTTATATTAAAATAAACAGCTGAGGGTGTTCTCACTCGCTTTGTTTCCAAGCAACTGTATGGTTTTACATCTCGGAGGTAACGCTGACGTGTCACTAAAACCGAGGCTGTTGATAAAAAGGGTCTGCCTTCGTCGTTATCCTCCCAAAATAAGATCAATCTGTTTGAAAGAAGAATCCAGGGAACAAAGAATCACCATAAATGTGATATTCTGACAACATGAAGAACGGATTAGTCAGAAATTATTATTCTGATGGCACGATGGAGAGGCTCACTGGCTGGGCTATTTGGACTCGTGCACTGTTTAGGCATTTGGCGGGAGAGTTAGGTCACTCTAAGTAAGTCAGTCTTCGAGTTCGTCCTCTTTTAAGCTTTTGTTATCCTTTTTTCGAACGTCTTTTTTAATACTAAACAAAAACAAATTTCACCTCATAGGCACTTTAAGAAAGATGGAAACTAGTAGATAGGGCTCTATGTTCAAGAGGGAACGACGAGGAATAATTGGGAAAGGAAGAAGATAGAAAAATGCCACAGATATTAAAATATACCCTAAAGGAAAAGGATGGTCACGGACGGACAAGATTAATTCCGATTACAAACAATGAACTTGAAAAATTTAGGCTAAGTTTATCAAGATGCGAAACCGTGACAAATACTTGCATTTGGGATAATTTACCTGTCAGTTTGTTCATTATAGTACCCAGTTGTCTTCGCAAGCGTGTTGTTAGTATAACCAACGAAGTTTTTAGTTTCCTTTTTCTCGGTGTTAGACGCATGCTCCCCGTTACTGTCCCGTTTTGTAAGAACCACCATATGAGCGCCCGCCTTCAAATTGAAATCGGCTTTAGCGATTCCTCCATTTTCTACGGTACAGGTGAAGAAGAATTCGTCTCTCTTGGAGTCGAAGAAGATATTGGGCTCATAAGCATTTCCTTTGAAGCGACAGACAGAGTCTCCCTTTAGTACGTTGCCTTTGGAGTCCACGAACAAGCCAATCACTTCTTTGCGAGTTTCTTCCAACACGACAGCTCCCACGTAACCGCCTTAAAAAAATCGAATAAAAGTCATTTGTTTATTTAATTACAATATTTGCTTCAGTAGCATAGGCGATTCAGTTTCTCAGTGATCAAACTAACTTAATAACATGATCAGCTCTGAAACATTGAAAGGGCACAGCACGATGAACTATGCCAAGGAATTTGCAGTATTTATAAGCCAATTTTTCCCTGCATTTTACAACCAAAGAGCCAAAAACTACACTATCTACTAAGCTTTACAAGCCCTTTTCATGTTTGAAGTCAATTTATATCTTGCATGAAAATGGAAACAATGATTATTAATGATTGCTCTTAAACAAGCCATCAAGCAAGCTTCGTGTAGCTAATACGCTGACATTCTCAATAGAAACAGACACGCATGCGTACCTGTGGCTCTGTTGAACGTGAAGATGGGGCTCATTGCGTCGACCCACGCTGTAGGCCCTCCCTCCCCGGTAGCCTTCACGAGCACAGAAGGCCCGGCCGCTCTCTCAGTCTGCGAGCCCATGAGTCTCTGGCTGATGATGACATATTTGTTGTTAAAGTATTCTTTGACACCGCTGCGAAACTGGAAAGCGATCATGTATTCGTCCTCCTTGATGTTGTAAACTACAGACGGCCAGCCTTGGTTTCCTGAGAATTTCAAAGAAAAAAGGTATGTTAATTTGAGTGTTAATAAGATACTGGGACTAAAATTAAAAAAAAAATTTAAAGATTCAGTATAAACCACCTGCTTTCTTGTTGATATTAGCAGTGAAATTCAGTATTGTCTCGTCCACAATCTTTGCTGAAGTATCAAGCCTCAAGGCGAAGAGTTGATCGGGAAGATCGTCATTGTCGACATCAAAATCAAATGCCACAAGATATTCGTTTCTGTTGGAATTCCATGCGGTGCTGTGATGTAAAACCTTTCCTTGAGTACTAAGGATATCTGGAACAATCTTAAACAATGGTCCTGACTTTTCCTTTGCTCCTACAAAAGTGATCTGCGAGATTAAACAAGATTTGCGCTTTTAAATTCTTTTGACGTTACAATTAATAATCATAAAAGGCCACAATACCCTTTAAGCCACGTTGCCAACATCAAAATTCTCCTTAATGATCAATACATTTCTCACGGCACTAATTAAGAGAATTGCTTCAACTATCAAAACAATTTGTCAAAATGATCATTTGATATTGTTAGTTTTATTAGCCTTGGATCATCTCAACTGGTCGCCATTACAACACAGAAGACAGAGAGCCAGCTCTATGCATGCTCTTCAAATCTCTCATCCAAGAATTTGGTTATATCAACTAAGTTGAAAATTAAATTGGCCACCGTAACGAGTTGTAAAGCTGACGTTTCGAGCGTTGGCCCTTCGTCAGAGCGAAAGACGAACGCTCGAAACGTCAGCTTTATAACTCGTTACGGTGGCCAATTTACATTTTCAACTTAGTTGATATAACCAAATTACCTTTTTACCCCCACCGACGCAGCACCTCAGTTTCTTTAGAAACTTTCACCCTTTTCTCATCTAAGAAGCCGAAAGTGACTATTCCAGCTTACGTTCAGCACCGGCCAGACCTCTTTATTCCGCATACGTTTCCATGCAGGCATCACACGATTCGTACAAATTCAGTTTTTGGCCGAGAACGATTCAAACGCTTAATTTTAGGGAAATGATTTGTAAATAGCTTAAGTTTTATTAAGTATTTAGCCTGTTTCCTATTGTTAAAGTGATACAATTTAAATTATATTGTTATTTTAGTGTAGATCTTATAATAAATTGTTGTAGCCTTATTCAGTTGTTGGTGTTTTCTCGGGTTTGTTTATGCCCAGTGTTGTTATGTTAGAGAGAGCCCACCTTGTGACGCGTGTTTCGTCACAATGCATTGACCGGAAAACAGTGTTGGGGGAAAAGGGAATTTTTAGAATAGGAGATCTAATATCTGACAATAATGAATTAATAACCAGATGTAATTTGAGGGATCTTGACCTTCCATTGGACGTATTCAGACTGGTGTCTGTTATTAATGCCCTTCCGAATGAGTGGAGATGTAAGTTAAAAGAATGAAATCATACTGTGGTAAAGAATTTTGATATACAAGAGCAAATGGTTTTGAGTTTAAATGGGAAAGAGCTGTTAATTAATAAAGTTGTTTCAAAAACTATTTGAACTATATGAAATAAAAACAAAGAACTTCGAAACAGAATTATTTTTAAATGATGACTTTAATTGGAAAGAGATTTATAGCTTACCTCACCGTGTTACTTCTGATACAAAGCTGCGTGAATTTTAATTTAAATTACTAAATAAGTATCTTGTGACAAATGATTTTCTATGTAAAATTGGTGTTGTACATTCACCGACATGTTCCTTTTGTAGTGACAAAAACGAAACCCTCGAGCATATATTAATATCTTGCAACTATGCAAAGGAATTTTGGGCAGAGGTCATAAAATGGCTTTGTAACTTAAACATTATAATCAGCAACCTTAGCAACAGAGAACTTATTCTAGGAAAGCCAAAATGCGATGACGAGTTATTTGTAAACCACGTATTATTAATTGGTAAGCAATATTTGTATTCATGCAGATGTAATAACACTAGGGTTTTTATAAATAAGCTTAGAAATATTCACAACCTTGAACGAGAGATAGCTAAGTCTAATAATAAATTTTCTGATTATACGAAAAAATGGAATAAATTCTTAGAAGCGAACAATTAAAACTGTAAGTTGCACCTGTATATAAAGTGTATAAAGAGGTGTGATTTCTAACTGTGTTTTTGAACACATCGGGATCAGTTTTTGTTTATTGTGATGTAATGTGTGTGTGTGTGTGTGTGCGTACGCATGTGTGTGTTTACCAGTAATAAGTATTTTAAATGAGGCTCTATTGTGTTGTAGGTGACGTAGTGTTTTCTTTTTAAGTAATATATTTGTAGTAGCCTTGGAATGATGTACTAGTAATGCAAAAAATACTAAAAAAAAATACAAAATTGCAACTAAAACAAATCCCTGGTAACGGATTGTCGATATTTTTAAATACCTTTTTAGCTTCAACGGCTTTGTCCTCCTGCCCCTCTCCATCCACCACTGTCACAGCATAATAAAGCTCCGTATTACCCGGGGGGTACATGTCCTTGTAGGTGATTTTACCAGGATTCTGCAGAGACTGGTCCCTTTCGCCAGACACGTGAGGCGTCATTCCCATAACATTGTCAAAATGCCACGTGTTCCGATAAATATTGAAGTGTTTAAATTCTCCATTAGATGTGCGTTTGTTTGGGCTGAAACACAGGATATGGAAGAAATGAAAAACATGAGAGAGAAATATGTGGCAGCTGTTCACGGGAGTAGGACGAAGACTTAGATACCTTCAGTTTGATAGAGAAAAAAATAGCCTTAATTTTAAGGTGATAAGAATTAAAAAAGCTAAGAAGCTTGTTGGTTCCTTTCTACTAAAGTAATTATAACTACAGAATATAACTTAAAAGAAATTAAAATTTAAGATGTCAGAGGATTTTTAAGTTTCTACCTAAGGTTATTGTATCAAGTCTCATTCACCTGGTTATTATGTCTGTATCACAGGTTTCAACCTCTGTACGCTAGAGACCCTTAATGTAGCGAGAACTGTGGCGCGGAATTAACAATGTAAAAAGTCGCTTTCCCAAGTTAAAAAAAAACTTGAGACCCGCTTTTTTATGACATTATCATCACTTAAAATATTTGGTAATATATCAAGATATGCCTTATGTATACAGATAAAAGTAGCAGATTTCTAATGGAAAAAGAGGGTGGTCCATTGCGCAAGTTCTAGGACTTCTGCCGACGACATGGCTTTACCGGGAACGAGGTTCATGGCCTTAGGCAAGTTAAAAGTTACTCTCGCAGCCTCACAGTGAAACCGTTCCAGGGACTAGAATATGTCCGAGCTGCAACAAGAATATCCTGCTTTGTTCTGTCACATTATGAAAACAGATAGTATCTGATTCTTAAATGGTCGACTACTCAACTAACATTTAGACTTGCTCTGGAAGAACTTGACGAAATAACCAAACACACAAGCAGAAATAGCAAAAAGACTTCAGTAACAATAACACTTCAGACAGATCCGCCTTCAGCAGCTGGCATTGTGTCAATAATGTGTTTTCGTTCGAGATTTTCTCTAAAAAGGTATTCGAAAAGGGGAAACAGAAATGAAATCAAATGGTAAAAATAATTCTGAAGCCCTTGTACATATCAAAACTGCCCCAATTAAAGTATTAACGAGTACTCCATCTGTTTTTAATTTTTTTAAAATTTTATTGACTTGATGTGTACCTAAATGGTAGGTTGAGACTCTTCCATTCCAGTAGAATCCCATCACAGTCTTGCCTGGCAGTGAGGTCCTGGACCTTAAGCCCTCGGCTCGCCACAAACGCTTGACGTCGCACTCGGGCCGCGGTGTCACCTGAGATATCACGCTCAACTACAGAAACCCTCTGCTCTTCGTCAGCTGCCGAGAAAGAAATTAAAAATTATAATTACCGAAAATGACTGTAAGCGTTTGAAAACTGGGTCAAATTGACGGAACTACTTTACTTACCAAAGTGAAGGGGATCTAATGGCTCATATTCGAGATCACCAAGGTTATTGTTTATCACTAGAACTTCATCCTCAAAAGCTAAAAAAAAGAGAAATGTTGAAACTATTTCAGTGCAATATATTCTAACCAATCACATTTAACCATACAATTGTTTCAACCAATGAGGACCGCTGGTTTCCCGCGCTTGTCAGCGCCTGCATTGATTTTCATTGGATCTGATTGGCTCATTGGCATTATTTAGAGTTATGTCTTTGGTTTTGTATTCTTTTGCTTTGTCTTAATAATTAGTAACAAATACACTCTATTCTTTCACGCGCGGATCGCACGCACGTGGCAGAGGATCTCCAGATAAACAGTCTAACTAATTCGGGGAAGCTCGCGTTTCTCGTCCCGTCGTCTGTCATAGAACATTAGGGAGCCTTTTAAAGCAATGACCCTGAGAAAACAATGGATTTCCTGCCATAACTATTTCTATAATTTCTCTTTCAATGTTTTTCACTTTTCAACGTTAAAAAGAACCAAAAAGAAAATGTTGATAATCAATTTTATATAACAGGGAAGCTTATTTTAGCCGCATCAAAGCAGGAAGAAGCCTGTTATCTCGCGCTCATCAGCTATCACCTCATAGATATGAAAAGGGTCAAAGAGCACAAAATGGCTATCCACTTGCGTGATAAGCATTTGTACCTCTGTGCGCATGTACAACAACAACGTAGAATGACAGCCTCTGCGTATTTTTGAGAGCGCGAGCCATGACGGATAATTTCTCGGCACTATGTTGCGAATTTCCAATGTAAAACATAATCAAAAGATTTCAATTTACAAATACATGTTTCCAACACATTACTTTTGCCATGAACAATCTTTATGACGTTGAATTGAATATAAAACGTTTTTATCAGTTTTATGAAAGTTTTTGACTATTGAATAAGAAACGGTAAACCCCTGAATTGCGTGCTACATACCTGAAGGCACGGCAATATCTTTCACTTGGCGCTCGGATAGTCAAATAGCTATTGACTTAATTTGATAGCAAATATTTTGAGATTTTCAAGGGGTTTCCCCTGTAAGGCGATCGAATTGGTACTGCAAGATGTACCCATGAAACTGTAAATTCCATTCCTTGAACAAATACTGTAATGCGATGTTGCTTCATAAATAAATTTAGCACGGAACTGTACATCGAAAATTAGACAAGCAGGAGAAGATTTGGGTCCTGTTGCATAATGCTTAATAATGCTTGCTTGACATGAAAAATCAACAAGGCATTGACTTACCGTAACTCAAGAAGATACACGAAGAAATGAGAACAAGACCAAAGATCTTGCTTTGCTTCATGGTCCGTGCTGTACTTTGCAGCCAGTTACACATGAACTAAGATCGTTCAATTTCAAGCGGTTGCTATATACGTCTCTTGGCTTCCCTTGCGTTTGTAAAGGAAGTCGAGATCATGTTCCGAAATCCATGAACGGTGAAAGGTCGCGCATGCTACAGTAACAGGACAACTGAAACTTTGTATTTGGGTTTTGATTTAGATTTGACTCCTCTACTATTCTTTATACAGGGTACTTGCTGTAAATGCCGAGTGTTTTTTGTTATATTTGTCGTTTGGGGGTCTATATCTGATGGGTATTTTTGGCTGTAGGACTTCTTCATTGGTAACTTTCCCCTACCCCCGAGAGGATTACTCTCGTGTAGAAAGGACTGAGGTGGTCGTCTCGGGGACCGTCGTACCATTTAGTGGTCTTGGTTCCTCTTCTTAGGATTTTCAGCCTCAAAAGATCTACGGGAGTTTTGCAGTACTTTTTATAGCATTGAGTGGAAAAGAATACTCCAGGAGACAATGTGTTGTTTTAGAACTGGTAGCTCTTAAGAGTTATTTTTTCTTTTCGAAATTTCCCATGAGCACCCCTGTCGTTGTTATATGGAACGCTCCTCCCCCCCCTCCCCCGGGGACCTTGTCCTTTGTTCTCAGCTGATTGCATAAATTTCTAACCTCCTTGGCCCTGAAAAGCCAGTCTGCTGACGCGTGAATTAGCTCGTCATACAATAGTCTTCCCAAACTGTATCGTACAGGACGTAAAAAACATGAGCTGTAAATTTACTAGACAGTTTGCATCATAGGCTTATTATGTAACACCGAGAGATTTTTATTTTCTCTTTAGGTGCCCCTATTAAAAAAAAAATTTGTGAATGACATCCGTTACAGACGGCGAACATGTTTTGCTGTTTTAAATGAAACGGAAAACGTGAAACGAGACCCACCTCTTCAGCTTGGCGGACATGCAATGTGTAGCCAAAATGCAGGCCGCACGAAATTTGTCTGCATCGCAGGCTGGTAGTTTGGTGATTCGCGACGAGTGCAAAGCACGAGTTGCCTCATGCAAATTTAGTGGAATAATACAATGGTTCTCGGAGATACGGCATTTCTCTTAAAAATTATATTTTAAATTTAAAATTTAAATGCTAAACTCAATATCTTACGATTGAGAAATCGAGATTAACACAAAATTGGATTCCAAGTAATCTTAATATGAGCCCTATGTTACACTTTTTGCACAACATTAAGTGAGAAGTTTTGGGGGACTTTTCGAAGACTCAAGAGAATGTTCCAAGATTGCGCCACAACTTGAATATAAGTCAAAAACAACTTTTTTTATTAAACTAACTTCTCTGTCAGATGGATCGTACTACTGTATTGCTTGAGGTACTCGGATTTCGTAAATCGGGCATGAAAAACAAATAAATTAAAACATTTAGAGAGGTAGCCAACCACATCAGCCTTGAATGGTTTTATGAGGGTCCTATAAATCCTGGTCGAATTGGACTTTTTCAGGAGAGATGAAAACCGTAATACCTTGGAGGGGACGAGAACAAACTTCAAATGCGACCTACATCTGAAATCGGGACGGAATCGAGCCCGTCCAAGTAATTGGTGGGAGACAAGCGATCTCACCACATCGTCCACTCTGATCCCCTTAATAACCATCTTCACAGCTGTTGTGCCAAGAGTACGTGGACTAGCTAATTACTTCGGTTACATTGAGAAATGGTGGTCAATAGCTGCCCGAAAACTGGAGTCAAGACGAGAGGTATTGTGGGTAATGTTGGTTTACGGTTGCTTGATGGAAGCTCACAGTGTTTCGGCGTGATAGAAGGAAACAGCACACGTGTATTCATGTTTCGCCTTCCTTCTTGCTGAAACACCGTGAACATCAAACAAACAACAATAATTTGACTCCTCAGAACCCCCCCTCCCTCAACAAATAATGGTCCGTCTCCAAGATGACATGATCTGACAATATACATTATTCTTGGGTATCTCAAATTCTCTGACTTCTACTTTCTTTTTCAAAGCAAGGTACACAGTCATATCGACATTGGAAACAACCCTAAAGGACGTGGGCACCATGCTTGGGCACCAAATGTAAACAAAGCCTTTCCGCTCTTCACAAGTGTATATGCTATACATACTAACTGCGACACTGGAGGCTATTTCATTTCAAAACTTCTTCAATATTTGCATTCAAGGCAATTAAATAAACCTTGTGGTTCTCCATTATCCATATGGAATATGTCAACTTAAGAGTACATGTCAGTAAAAATCAAAAATTATCGAAAAAATCGCAGACACGGTCAAAAGTCGATTTGGCTCAAATTTTCCCTGTAGGTAGCCTTATATAGTAAACAAACGGAAAAGGGGCTAGATGTTTGAAAAATACATTTTTAAGTGTATTTAAAAGGGGAATAAATTAACGGTTAAAAATTTTCATAGCAAGCACTCTGCACTTTGCGGGCAGCTGCCGAGCAAAAATGTAACAAAAGGACTTTTCTAGCTATAGGAATATAGAGTTGGACTTGCTTTATTGAGACAAAGCGATCGTTTGTGTCTCATTTGTCTCTGTTAAGAGACGACATCTTCGGCCTTTTAAAGTGGCCTAGAATAGCTTGCAAAAGTACATGTGGTAGTGTCTCAAAGTTTACAATAACACTGCCAAGAAGCCTTGAAATATATTTCTTTACGATTTGGGTTTTATTTCTTTTGGACCTTTAACTACCAAAGGATGAGAACCGGCTGTATTTAGGTAATACTATTGCCGGTTTTCATGTGACGTAGCCACATTCCAAAATTTAAAACTGCCTTTCCTTCTGAGGTTTTAGTTTCATCA
>OMLO01001351.1_pt1 | contig 18722 bp, 21 predicted proteins | sample 1674811 | NCBI WGS metagenome assembly OMLO01 (sample SAMN06265003, study PRJEB25207) | coral metagenome | isolation source: Coral host | place: Mexico:La Bocana,Puerto Morelos, Mexico | collected 2008-11-13 | reverse complement strand
TCCCGTCGGAGCAAACACGCCATCAAAGTTTGCGGGGGCAGACGCACAGGACGTGATTTGTCGAAGGGCAAACAATCTCCGAAGAAAAACTCCGTGAAGCAAAGACACCATGACTCCGGCACAAACATAGACAGAAGAGCGCCGCTTTGCACGCAAAGCACACGGGAATCAGACTCTCGAGTGCCTTCCAACAGTTGCAGTTCTGCCTCCACAGCTCTTTCATGTCGATCTGACAACCTTCGGCAAACTTCACGCAACTCCAACGCATGTCCATGACAAGCTTCTCTGGCTGCAGTCACTTGCATTTCAGCGACGACTCCTTGGTCACCTCGTGCTTGTCGCGCTTTGGCCTCTCTCCGTTCAATACGGCCTTGATCTTCTTGTAAACGCCGCACCTGATTTTGCAACACTACATAATGTTGCAATGGATCATTTTCGGCAGCCTCATCCAAACCTATCAGGTTCTCAGCTTCATCTTCCACTGTGGCGCATCCACGCGATTCCGCGGTGGCTTCTTCACCTTCCACTTCACATGCAGCCGGTTCCTCATCTTCTGCAGCCAAGTCGAGAACTTCATCCTCTCTTGAACTAGCAGCGACATCACTTGCGCGCTGGCCTCACCAAAATAGATACAACATCGTCCCGAACACGATATCAACATTTTGGAACGAAATAGCTTTCTTGGGTCATTGTAAGTAAACACAAGAAACATCAACCCTGAAAAGATATTACTTTATAATATCACTAAAAATCATGTCTAAATAACCTCTTTCGGTCTATGTCAGTACACACACGGCACAAGTTCCGAGCCTGCTGGACCTGTGAGATTTGGGCGAAACAAATTCGCTTCAGACAGGTGAACGGCCGCAGCCACAATTTCCGGAGGTGCCTCATCATCCCGAAGAGTCTCTTCGGCTCGCTGTACATCCACTGTGACATCTTGATACAAAGCACACCGATCTCGGCGCAGCTGCGCGCATTGCAAATACAGAGTTCTTGGCACCTGAAGTGGCTGTGCTTTCGCGACATCCTGCCGCGACACTGAAAAGATCACCTGCAATGTGTCACCCACAGCACTCATGGGAGGTGGCAATACTTTCTCGATGGCAGAGGTTTTTGGCTGAGCAATGAAGGTGGTGTTCCCTTGCAAACCGTGTTGGGCTTCCAGTGCTTCTCTGCCATGCTTCTTATTGAGCACCACTTTGCGGTACAGGACTCGTCCTTGACCCAACAGCATTCTTGCGGCTGGCAAAGCCCGCAACTGTTGATACAGGGGATGCTCTCGGCCGCCCCACATATCGTTCGCCAGAGCACGTGGTGGTAGCGTGGGCTTCCGATGGCACAAACTGCGAGCGCACCACGGACAAAGTAACACTGTCCTGTCAGGATCACCAACTCCACTGCAACGAGGAAGGTCTCCTCCAGATTCGCCGCTGATGGCTTCCGACAAAACTGGCACGCGGCGACTGTGTAGGAGCCAGCGATACTCTGGGTGCATGGGATGCCGCACACTGCTCGCGTGCAACTCCGCCGCAGGGACAAGCGGCCATCTCTCCTGGTACTTCTCCACGGCCAGAAATTTTTGTATGACTTCTGCTGGGCCAAAATACAGAATACCTTTCTTGTCCGAAAGGAGTTGTTGGCGTTCGCGAACCCGCGGAACTTGGTCTTCCTCAGAAGCGTCTGACTGTGCTCTCTCCTCTTCTACATCTTCTTGCTTCGAAGTCTCCTCACCAAGGCCCAACTTGCGAAACATGTAGCACCGACGCATGCGCTCCTCCCACATCTTGGTGGCACAAACTGCACAGCCGATCATCTTTCGAGAAGTTCTTTCTGGAACTGTAGGTCTCTCCTCCTCACCTTCTTCTCCACGCAGCTTCGGACCACTCACAAGGCGTGTGGTCGCATTGGCAATCATGCGACGTTTTCTCTTCCAGGACAGAGGCAAGCCATAACAAGGATTCTGTGTATCAAATTGCGCATGCCAAAACACACGTTTGCGGTACTCGGCCCAATTGCCATGTTTGCCCTCTACGTGCTTGTTCAGCCTGGAGGCTCCAACAGTGCCCTTTGGGCACCGTATCTCCTTTTCACAACGCCACAGTGCCTTTTGTAGAAAAGTGTCTCGTTTGTAGAATACAGTGAGTTTTTGCATGTGTGCATGCATGCAGCATCAATGTCACTAATTGCCATTGCATGCTGTGCTAGCATGTAGCATGCTTTCTCGGCTTTGATGGCTGCCCTTGCCTTCAGCGCATGCTTTGTTGGCCTTAAAGTGGCTTCTGTGCGTGGAAAAGCATACTTTCTCATGCCTTTCAGCTCATGTTTTGTTAACTTTATAGCTTTAGTGCTGCGCATGAAAGGAGCTTGCTCAGCTTTGAGGTGGCTGCTGTGCCTTTCATGCTCATGCTCTCCTAGATTCAAGAAAAACATGTGCGAAAGCTAGGATGTCATCATATCATAAGATAGGGTTTAGGTTTTCATGGTTTTTTGTTTCGAAAAAATACTAAGGGAATTGTTGGCCAACCGCCCATGCAAAATCCAACGGGTTTTTTGCATTTTTGGTTAAGGAAATATTTGCATGTATAAATATATAAGTTTGAGTTTTCAAACTTGGGACCACAAGATGTCACACAACATCACACAACCACGCCCGCGCTGGCCCTTTTTTTTTGAAGCCCATTTTGGGCGACGGGTTCAGCAGAACCAAGGGGAAACGGTTCTGGCTGGGCACGGCCACTTGTCGGTGAAGAGGTTTTCCAAAACATGTTTAGCTGACGTTTGTGTCCATTTTTTCAACCCTGTAGAACCTTGTTTGTTTCCAAAACTGTCAAGGTGTTTGAACCTAGCAGTTTTTTCGTAACAAGAGAACACCACCCCAACGAAAACACATGAAAACACATGTTCTTTCAACTTGCACCGGTGGCGCTCCCATGGCTTGATCATTGAAAGCCGGATTTTCGCGCAACCCCCAGTGTGAAGTTTGAAGGTTGGAACAGAGTTTAAACTTGGACATAGATGGTTGGATCTTATTCCTAATAGTTTTCTGGTACCCGCATTTGGCAGTATATAGTGTGATTAGTGATCAGTGTCGCCCATCCCAGCGCTGCGTTCAGGTGCGTGGTCTTCGACTTTGGAGATCCATTTACCTGCGGCACGGTGCCCATCACCCCACCCGGTTGGGAGTTGGGGTTCTTCCAATCTGAGTCAGTGGTGTGGCGATATGTTTTTTGTGAGATGTTTTTTCCATCTTGTTGAAATGATAGATGTGTTTGATTAACAAATATGGTGGAAAATCTTGGTGTGGTCCTCTTGGCCCAAAAAAGCCATTTTTGGTTAGTTCTTGATTCTTCAACTGAGTCTCTTTTAGCGCCCTTGTTTTGGGAGCATGGCAATCGTTAGCTCCATGCCTGATGGGGAATCAGCAGTGGAGTTGCCATTCATCCTCGGTGGCTGGAAGTCTATTCGCTCGGGCCCTGGCAATCAAAAGATTGCAGGATTTAGGATTTTTAGATTACTTTGAATCAGGTATATAAACGGTATACCCCAAATACTTCATTACGGGTACATAAGATTTTATGTTTGAGGTCAATTCAATGGACCCCATGGGTTCAAATTTTGGAACCTCCAAAATCCCATCAAGTTAAGGGAAATACGTAGAGTGCACACCTTTGTGATTAAGGTCCAGGACGCGTAGCATGGTCAGAGGAGGACGTTGTTCCTTTCTTGGTGTTTAGTGTCAATTTTGAAATTCATTTGAAATTCATTTCTGTTCAAATTACTGCGCAACACTTCATACAAAATAGGTAGTCCCAACATAAGTTTTTTCTACCATGATCTGACTTGATATTGAGGCCAGGCAAGCTGTGATGATAAGATCATGCTTGCCACCCACACTACTTTCTATGATCGATGAGGGCAGTTGGCCGGGGGATGGCCTCATGATTCTATCCAGCAATGTAGCACGCCCCACCGCTGCAGAGCTTGCGCAAAACCATTGCTTTTTGAAGCCTTTGGTGATGGAAAGTCCACGAAAGGCCATGCCATAGCAGTTATAAAACAAGTTTCCCTTAGCTTTTTGTACATTTAAGTCAAAACTCTAAAGCCAAAGAATGATCACCCCACTTGCAACACCATCCAAACCGCGGTTGCCATGCCCCAGGTTCCTTCCGCATTCTTCATAGCGGATAGCTTCCTTTATCTCGATTTGCTCCTCAACAAGAGGCTTTTCAAACCACAACCGGCAGCAAATGGGAAACAAGCGGTGAGCAGGATGGACTTAGCTGCTCGTGAGGGGGTCAAAGGTAAACGCCTATACGGTGCCCTTCGCTTTTTGTGGAGGTCATCGCCTTTTGGTGGTCATGATCCCAGGATCGTTGATTTGAAGCAATACATTCAAGCTAGCCCCAGGAAGCCTGCAATCGAAGTACTTAGGCTCTCGTTAAATAGAACGTTGTTTGCATATTGATTTTTTCTCTACGATCCTTTACGTTTATCATGAGATTTATGGTGGGTCATTTTAGTACTTGGCCTGGTAATGTTACCCCAAATACCTCTACTTACATCCAGTATTCACAAATATGCTTTCTTCTCCAGCACTCAGGATGACGAAGCCAGTAGCAGCCATCCCGAGATGGCCCCATCTCCTGGTGATGATGATGATGAAGATGACGATGGCAGCGAAGAAGGTGCAGTCCTGTCATCAGTAATGGCAGGAAGTTTTGAAATCACCCCGAACATCCAGATTTATGTAGGTTGTCCTTTTTCAACGTTTGTAACTTAAAAACTCAACATGGGACAGGTGGTGAGAGCCTAGCTGTTGCTGAGATCAACAATGAGAGTGGCAGTGATGATGATGATAGTGTTGGGGATGAGGTTGGTGGCCCTATCACCGATGGCCTTTCTTCTGAAGGGTCTTCTGATGAACATGATGGGCATGATGGGAAGGGAGATGAAATCACCCCTGCCAAAACGGAATATGATGGAGTAAGTGTTTCTGAGAGTGACCCGGAAGATGCACAATCCAAGATTCAACGTCAAAGGACTTTAGAGTTGGGTGAGTGTGCATCTGATTCGGAAGACATGCGCGACTCCCAAGTATCTAGTGGTTGGCTTGGCAAGGCTTACAATCACGCAAGCAGGGAGGCAAAGGAACAGGCAACCAAGCAAAAAGCCATTGAGGCATTGGCCAAGGTCAGGGCTCTGGTTAAAAAACAGTTTCGGGTCATAAACGTTTTATCATCTAATCAGTGGGGACCACTTGCAAAATAAAGCCATCCCCCTGTCAGGAGTTGATCGAAAACCTTGTTGCATCGGATGGCAATTTGCGCGATGATCCTTTCTTTTACTGCTACTTCGATTACTGCGTTGAAACCATGACGAAGTTTGGGGAACAAGTAGCTACCAAACTTGCCACCAAGAAGCACTTCCGCTTATGGACATCATATTGCAAGCATCAAAAGGAACAGGTGGTTTAGACCAAAACAAACATGGCGTTTTCAAAAACAAACATGATGTTTTCAGAAAGTTTGTTTCTATAACCCCATGTTCTTTGAAGTATTGGTTTCCCAAACAGGAGTCTACAAGCCCTCCATCATCATCAACTGTCCCTGCCAAGGCCATGGACACTCGGTCCACATTACTGTAATACCTTTTAGTTTCATCCCCCCCAAAAAAACATAACTAAAACCCACTTAACTTAATACCATCCAACATAACTTGAGGATCCTGTGAACCGCGCTCGCTCTCTGATGCAGATGCCCGTTGAGCCAGTCCTCGAAGGTGGCGATGAAGAAGCTGATGGTTCCGCAGAGATGCCTCCAGCCAAACGCCCCAAGTCGGGTAGGGTGGTCCAGCGAGCTATCGTGGTGGAATCATTGGGAGTTGTGCCACCACAAACGGTTTCCTATTTGTTTCATTTAATCCTTCTGCTTCCCTTTTTGGAACTGGAATTTGTATAGTTGTTTTGAATCAAAAAAATCTTCAATGTTCACTCCTAAGTTGTTCACTCCTACAGCTTAGGTTGCGAAAACCCGTGCTGCAGCAGACCCTGGGGCAGTGACTTCACAGTTCAAGGGGTATAACTTGAATGAGTTGAAGGTCCCCATCGAAGCATGGCCTCTTGAAGGTTTCCCATACAAAGGCAGTAAGAGCTACACTGTTCGCTCTCGTTCTGGTGCCGTCCCTTAGATTTAAAGGTTTAGATCATGCGAAGGACATGTTTTGAATCCACCTCAGACCAACATACACATATAAATGGAATAAATACTAAGTACTAATGGGTGTTCATTAAATACTCAGTACTCATTGGGTCCTACAACGCTCATGGTGCTCAGGCTATTGAAGTGCTACTTGCCAACAGGGCATTTGTCGTGAAGCGTGTTGGCTTGATCTCGGGACAGGATGATTCAGGGGCTCCTCCTGCAGACAGGAAGTCTGGGCAGGTGACATGGTCCAAGTACAAGACCACAGGGGCTGCTTGGGAAATCGCCAAGCAAAGGGCCAATTTTGTATAAGCTATTTTGTGATAGCAGTGGGTTTCTTTTTGTGGAAATGACAATCATTTCCATTTGGAGTGTTGCAAATACCCCATAGGATGCGTGGAGTTTGTTGCTGTATCAGGGGGTAGCCTCAACATTTCAAGGGGTGATCCTCGGTTCTCATCGGGGAGTTTAGATTCGTCAAACTTCTGTCAAGACAGCAAATGTGGTCAAAACATGCGCCTCGCCGCTGAGCCAGCAAAGCTAAAGTAAGCCACCAATGTATCCTCCAAGCAGTCGGTGATTCAGTGGTGATTTGAAACTGGAATACGCAGCATATCATGGAACCATCTATTCACCAATGTATCCTCCAAGCATTCAGTGTATCTTTTTGAAACTGCATTTTAAAAAAAATATAAAAAATAAATTGTATCTTAAGGAGTTCAATTCATCCATATATCCTTGACCAATCAGAAATGGAACGTTCCCAAGTCACATCTCTGTAGCTGAACAATGTATACTAGATGCCGGTATATTTCGGGTTTGCCCCCTCGCAGGTGCAAAAAGAGCTCGGTGCTTACGGTGGACAGCCAGGCCCCCTTTTGGGTGGTTGCTTGCAGCTCACCTTACCACCCAAATAAAAACACAGTTCTTTGGTTAATCTTGTTGTTTGGGGTACTGCCTATAGGCATTGTTCAAATGAAACATTACTAGAGCCCTCAACAGCTCAACAGCCTATCATGAAATGAAAAGAATCCTTCAACAGCTCAACAGCTTATTAAGACATGAAGACTTCAACGTGCATCCCTGGCAACACCACAGGCCTGCCACTATACCATTCAAGCTTGAGTCAGGCGATTTTTTGGGTGGTTCCCGTGGGTGTGGATTTCAACCACGGCTTCAATCTAGTAAATCGATACTGACTGATTGCAGGTTATATAGCTATATACTGAAATGTTGAAAGCAGCAACTCAGTATATAACTGATGCAGAAACAACGGATATATGTTACCAGCCGATCAGTCCATTTTGCAGAAACCGTCGTCCATACCCATCTCCTTTGCATAAGGCATTGTTTTAGCCTGGGTGCAGCATTTTTGTGTTTGCTCATCAGGCGACTGTTCTGACCGTTGCTTGTTCTTTTGCAATGGTGAAGGTCAAAAAGATCTTGAAGCGAGATGTGAATCGTAGGATTGCTGCTGAAGACAAGAAGATGCCATTTCAACCAAGCCCGACTATTGCTCAACCACGTAGTATGAAGGATCGGCAACAGATGTGGATTCTATCAGGATTAACTCATATTCGGGCCCCACTTGTACCTAAGCAGCAATGCTAGCCCAAATTGTTTTCAAGGTTTTCCTCTCCAAAAAAAAATGTAAGTTTAGTGGGTATGTCTAAGATTGAGTGGGAAGAAACCACACCCTTCAACATCCTTTCATCTTGAGGTCTTGGCCACGGTTGTGAATCTCATGTTCTCGATTCCACGCCTCCAGTGGGATCGGACGATCGATCACTTCGAAACGTTCAGTGGCGACATGGAAGTCACGAAGCACGAGTGGCTGGAGGGGAAGGGTTGATTTTTTAAATGTTCAAATACACACTTAGATTAACTTAGATTTATATAGCTAGATATTATTTCCACTACACCTCTACGTTTATGATTGGGCTTGGAAATCGAAAATACAATCCATCCATGAGAATAGACGTGCAGTACCATACGACGTGCGATACAATTCGCAGACAATGGATCTTCTCACACCAGTTGGATTTGCCAACGCTCTATTCCACACAATGTGTTTAGACATTGGAGCATCTGCAACAAGTGCACCGGTGTGCTCCACCTTTGTGATGATGCATCCCAGCTGACCATCTAGCAAATCACATTTTGTTTGGAACAGTATGATATAATCATCACCATTTTGACCAGGGGGTTTAGGCAAAAGTGTGTTGGAATGGGAGTTTAAAAAATGTCACCCCAAATTGTTTTAAGGAGTTTTAATCAAATCATTTGCAAGCTAGGTCGATGGGCTCGACAGGAAGATCCCGAAACAACCCACTTGGCCGGGCTGACTCCATTGCATGCCAAAAAGGCAATATCTTAGCATGCAGGGCCCTGGTATTAATGATCCTTTGTGCAGCCAAAGGAATATTTTGGTGCTTGGAGCAACCCTCATCGTCATGTATGGAGTGGCACCCGCTATTCCAACAATTGCTTCGGTTGGTTAGTGTTCGCAAGTTTCAATTTCGTATGTCCAAGTTTGGAGCGCCGACACCAAAGCGCACAATCCTTTACTCCAGCAACTTACCTACAAAGCAATGGTTTCAAGTTTACACTGTTTGGGTTTTATTTTTTTGTTACAGTATCCAAAACTTTAGCAAGGGTAGAAAGGGTAGAAAACTTTCCACCGCCGGCTTTTGCAGGTCACCGCTGCATCTCCCAGATCATGGACTTCACCGTCCCAGAGAAGCTCAAGGAACGAGAGATGGTTGTGAAGTATCGTAGCAAGTCTGGTAAAGCGAGATTTCATGGAGGATCTCAATTAAAGTCCTCACAAAGCTATCCCGCAGGGTCCATGGCAGCAAACAAATGCTAAATGATCAGATGGCCAGAAACAAGATACATATGAAAAACAAATGCTATGTGGTATGGTACAAATATAGCTATTACATATAGGTACATTTGTTTCATAGGAATGTAGTAGCATGAAAAAATATATCATATACATTTTATAGAAAGACTATGATAGACTTGTTTCTGACCATCCAATGAAAAGACGTTTGTTTGTTTCTACTTTGTTTGGCCAACTGGTTTTTTTCTTTTGGTAATTTGGACCCCTTCCATAGTATTATCATCTTTGGTGCAGGGGTGGGGATTCTGCCATACAACGGTTCCTGCCCTTGAGGTTTGGGAAGGCCCTTTCAAAGGTCCGAACATTGAACCAGAAGAGGAACCATCGGTTGGCAGTTGAGTTCATCCGTAGAGCAAAGAAAAGCAGTAATTCGTTAGACAATCGTAAGCGGATTAATGCTATGTGGACTAAGCACGCAGTGCTGGATGATGTAATTCAATTTCTTTCCAAGCGGTCTTGAATCAAGATCCATGTTTGCTCAACAAATTGATGCTGAGCGTGTTTCCCTTTAGTGTGGCACCTTTCCCAAGGTTTATAAGAACCAAAAAGAATTAGAAAAGAATTATAGTCCTGAAGCCATATGTAGAAAAAAAATATTCTTACTTCAAGGTGCCATATGTCTTTGGTATGATGCCTCAACTCGGCTTTGCAGAAGTGATGGGTCCGTGTGTCACAAAAAAAAGTTCCGATACCCCATGCTAACAACATCCCCCTGGCCCTTCCCAGGGCCATTTTGCCCTTTTGCCAAACAGCAATCCCTTGGCAGGTGATGCCACGCCTATGTTTGAAGCGCAGCCTGCAGGATTCAGCAGGCTTTCCTGTGGGACAAAAGGTTTTCAGATTTTTTCAGGTTTTTCTCATCAGAAAAATATCGCGCAAAACCGAGAAATTGTTGCGAAAAACCGAGAATTCGTGCGCAATGTAGATTCTAACTTTTTTACTAAGATTTCTTGAGTTCCCATATGGATTCCCATTCAGGATCACCATCCCAGAATTCTATGAATGAAACTTCCCATCCCTTTAACATTGATCCTCTGCCATTTGGGGTGTTTTGATTCTCACTCATGGATTCCAATTCAATTTCAACAGGAGAATTCTATGAATTTCATTGGTTTCCCCTCATTTGAACAAAACCCACAGCCATTTCTGGGTTCATTTCATTGCGATGGGTGGTGAAAGACCTTTGAGGAGGATGACTACTAAGGGGCCACGACCTCCTGCTCTACGCCCTCCTGCTCTTAGGAACCCAAAGTCAGGACATGATGTTATAAAGCATCACTTGAAGGCTGCCCAGAAAGCCGAAGCGAAAGAACTGAAGATTAAGAAGATCCAGGACAAGGAGAAGAATATTCCAAAGGAAAGGAAGAAGTCGAAGTCTGGTAAGCAGGACAATGAAGACGAGAAGGAGAAGGATGACAAGAAAGACCAGAAGTCTGGTAAGAAGGACAAGGAAGACAAGAAGGATAACAAGAAGGACAACAAGAAAGACCAGAAGTCTGGTAAGAAGGACAAGGCAGACAAGAAGGACGACAAGAAAGACCAGAAGTCTGGTAAGAAGGAAAAGGAAGACGAGAAGGATGAGAAGAAGGATGACAAGAAAGACCAGAAGTCTGGTAAGAAGGATGACAAGAAGAAAGATGAGAAGATCACTTTCGTACCTGCTAGAGCAGAAAAGATTGCGCCAATTTTTGGCACGCCGCAGAACAAGAAGGATAAAGCTGAGCAGAAAATGATGGAACTGACTCGGGATTTGCAAGAAAGCAGCAGCGATGAAGGCTCAGACTCAGAGCAACAAATTCTCTCAGGAGAGCTAGAGAAGGTGTCTTTGAATGGCACGGGCAATGAGACAGGTGATGATGCTGATGAGTCTGAAAGTGATGAAGATGAGCAGGAGGAGGAAGACTCAGAGGAAGACGAAGAGGAAGATGAAGAGGGAAACAAAGAAAAAGGCGAAGAGGCCCAGGAGGATGAAAGCAGCGATGATGATGATGAGGAGGAGGAAAGCGAGGAGGAGGAAACAGGTGAGATCGATGATGTTGACCCTTCTGCCTCTGATGAGGAGGAAACAGGTGATGGAGATGCCGATGAAGCTAAAGAACCCCATGCCCTTGTGCCAGTGGCTGCCGGCACCGAATGCCAAACCGTTGCTCTGCGCAACAGTGCCATGACGAAAGTAGAGTGTTGTTGGGGTTGTGGGGGCAAGAGATGGGGATGGAAGGGAAACAGGATTGAAAGAGGAAAGTAAACTAAGAGTAGATAGGAAAGCAAACTATATGGATTGAAATTCCAATCTGACTTGTGGTTCAAACGTGTAATCTGTACACTACTTAAAAAATCTAGAAATGACTTCCTTCTGCCACTTGTGTTTCGACTCAGGTGTTACAAACAAACTCGAGTGGGATAAATTCATGCGGCAATCTTCTGGCAGGAAGTTTCCTATAGCGTTATCGGACTACCTGCAAAGCAACAAAGTTGACTTGTTCAACTTTTGGTTAGATGCTGACCAAGACTGGAAAAAAACAGAACTCAAGGTCCAGAGGTCAGTTGAAAATGAGAATGTTGCGACAAAAGGGCGGGAGGCGGTACAAGGAAAAATCCTCCGCCAGAAGTTCACAGAGGATAAGTTTAACACACTTATCACCTCCAGAAAATCTGCTGGCCTATGGTACGAAGATGAAGACTTCCCTGGCGATATGGACGAATCTTAACTATGTCAAGATATTTCTTTTTGAAATTTGAGGTATCTATGTATTTCCTTTTGGGGGTTTTCATCAAAATAGTTATAGTTATAAGACGCTGTTTCACGATTCAGTTTCATACTTTCTCCAACTTCTTCATCAAGAATCAAATTGGTAGTGTCTTCCTTTGGTGGTAAGATAGCTTGGCACCCGTTCATATGACCTTGCTCCCTGTTTAAAATCCCTCAGTATCTCAGGAAGCTTGGTTCTTTATGCGGAAGGGTCAAGAATACAAAAGGAAAGATAGGACAAAGGAAAGTATTGGCTTAGAAGCAAAGACCGATGTGGACAAGAACCTTCTTGCGGCGCTCACCGATGAAGAGTCCGGGATGCTAAAGCCCGGCCTGCTCCCAAAGGTTGAATGCAGCACTCCAGCAGGAACCAAGAACCTGTTGAACGCCATTTCCCAGGCTGGTAGTCACATGGTTTGTTTGGGGGGCAGGGTCTGTGGCAAATTCCAGTTTACCCTTTAAACATGGAACGTCAGCTACTTGAACTTGAAGTGAATCACCCCACTTGGAACTTAAGTCTCCTGAACTTGAAGTGAATCACCCTTCTTGGAACTTCACTTTCTTGAACTTGAATTGACTCACCCTACTTGGGACTTCCGTTACCTGAACTTGAATTGAATCAGAAATATCAACCCACAAGTTTTGCGATTCATTGTCAGGTCACTGCCACAAAAAAAAGGCCAAGAGAAAACAAGGAGACAGAAAAGGTTGTCCCGAAGACTGTCAAAGAACTTGCAGAGGACAAGATGAGTGACATGCTCAAATCGGCAGGTCAAGCGAGGAGTGCATCCATCAAACTGACCAATGTTGCCTACGGCAAGGATTTGGCTAAAGAGTTGCTAGCATATGCAGAGGCAGCCGAAGGACTGTTCAAGGCATTGCAAAGTGCAATGGATTCTGAAAACCAGAAACACCTTCAATCGCTACTTCAAAAATGGGAAGAGAAAGAACGTGAAGGAGAGAAGGCGAAGGCAGGTCTCTTCTTATCAAACATCAATCATATCAAATCAGAAACATCATTTCTCTCAGAAACCACTTCTCAGAAACTTTCTATCAATCAGAAACATCTTCTCTCAGAAACATTTCTTATCCAAATGTTCAGCCAAATCCCAAATTGACCTCGTCCTAGCTGTGCAGGCTGCTGCGAATGCCCTTTTGAGGAAGCCTGCCAAGAAAAAAGCCAAAGAAGATGAGAAGCCACGTAAGAGGTTGAAGGGCGATAAAGGTAAGAAGGAGGATCGTGAGTCGGCGCAATGATGTTGAATCTTCTTCAATTGACATGGCGCTGATTTGCTTTTGGGGGTTATTTTGACACAAGTGGAACCACTTGTTTTAGCAGCTTTCAACAATTATACATGTCTGGTTTGCTAGCATCTGCAGCATCGTCACTGCAACTGAAAAATCTGAAAAGTAACTACAGTATCTTGAAATGATGATTGTTTGGGGCTGGTCAGTGATGATCTCTCAGTCACAAGCTGGATGTGTTCTTCGAAAGCTATATCACCGCAGCGCAGGAAAAAAAACAAGACTCAATACAAAAAGTGGGAGGTCAGTATGTTTAGTAGACTGTTTAGTAGGAACAAGTGTGAATCCATCCCCCACCTGGGCAGGTGATGCCTCTACCATCAGCAGGCGGGCCAATTGGATGAGGATGCCTGGATTGGGATCATTCAGATTGTTTTGTATCATCAACAAGGGAATTGTTTCAGTACAAACACTTGATCTATTTTGAATTCATTCTTGTTTCCTGATGTTCAGATTTCAAAGCGACTCGATCTGTTGACACAATCCCACTTACCAAAATGAAAGGACAATTGTTTAGTAGGCGCAATGTTTTTTGGGGAAGGTATGGTTGCCATCATCAACTGTCAAATATACAGGTGACTACACTTGATCAGGTCTTCTAGAAAAAAAGTTGTATGAAACTTCATTTCCTCCCACACTTCCGTTTTAAGTGTATACAATAAACCCCTTACTTTAGGTCTATACATACAAGCCTCTGTCTTCGGACAGGAAGCGGCAAAAGATCGAAGCTTTGGGGGAAAGTCATACCGTGAAAAAGTTGACAGAGCTCATTGGCAGGGGAAAGGTCAGTGTAGCAGCGGCCTGTGAACTCTCTCAGGCAATTTGCATAGATCATCCGCTACCTCATGGGGCCATCAAGGCGTTTGGAAGTCTTGGAACCAATGGGCATCATCCTCAAAACGCTGAGAGGGACTTACATCGATGGCTTAAATCATTGTTTGGGTTAAAGCTTCAACCCTATACTTTGAGATTGGGCTTACAGATCAACACCACCAAAGTACAAACTGTCTCTGTGAAGGTATTGGCACCACATGAGATTCTACATGCAATTGCAAGTATGGGATCAAATTTTGCGTTCGACTCATTACTTCTGGGAAACCTTGATGATACTGAAAGGCATACATTTTGGTCCCACATTCAAAAATTACCTCCGTGGTCTTCGCATCCAATATTTTTGGAAACTGATATGAAGTTCAGCCGGCTTGTTGGTTTGACGATACACGGTGATGGTGCAGTAATGAAAAGGGATGATGAGTGCTTTGTTTGGTCTATTAGCTCCTGTTTCTCATCAGAAGGATTGATCAAAGACCCTCTTCTTATGAAATTTCCAGTGGCAATTATTCCAGAACGGCACATGCTCAGCAAACAGGCGGCTAACTTGAATTGGCAGGTTCTTTTTTGGGCTTTGGGCCTATTTAAGTTTATGGCCGCTTTTTCCTCCAGCAAAAATGTTTTGTTTGGGATTCAAAAGAATATCGTCTCATCATGGGCATATAATATATAGCTATTCAAAAACATCCCAAATAGATATGTAGTAGAACTGGGGTTGATCCAGTATCTTTACCTGTACCCCGATTCAGGTACAACAAGCTGTGAACCAGACCATCGCTGAGTTCATAGCATGGAGCATCCGATGCTCGTCCATGGGTATTGGACCTGCCCGGGGATTTTACGGCGAGGAATTTCCACAAAACACTTACCGGGCTGAGATGGCAGGTGAAACTTTGGCACTGGGATGGAAGCTACTTGTAAAGAAATAGTTTTGGCAACCCCTGAAATTGTTTGGTGGCTTTTGAATTTTTCCTTGGATGCCCCCAAATTGAAACTCATATCAAGTTACAAACTTAAGACTTTGGGAGGCCAAGACAAAACATGGTTTATTTTTTCAACCATCAGAATTGTAAGGTTTTGTTACTTCGCCTGCAAAGCTGACTTGAAAGCACGGCACTACATGCATGAGTTTAGTCGCTACTATCGCTGTGCAATGTTCTTTGGTGGCCATTCATCAACTCCATCATTTCTGGACAAAGTTTTTTTGTTTTCCAACTTTGGGTGATATCCTTAGTGGATCTTACTTGTATGTACCTGTTTCTGTAACAACCTCCATTAAGGCTGTGCGATACTTGCATGGCATCTGTTGGGAAAGGGACCCCAGACCTCATGCATGGTCGTAACTTTTCACCTACAGCAGCTTGGAGACTTACCCGATTAGATCACCAAGGGTATCTTGATCATGAGACTGGTCGCTATTCACCCTTTCTAGCAGTTGATGGATTTCGAGTTGAAACTGTTGTATACGACTGGCTCCACAATATCTTTCTTGGATGTGGACGTGATCTTTTTGCATCAGGATTGAAATTGCTCATACTGGAAGGTGTATGGGGGGATCAAGGTGGCAATTGGGAATCTATCTTAGCTGGTATTCATTTGGAAATGCACAAATGGTGTGCTGCTCATGGGTTGCTCGCTGAAACATCTGATTCACCTTTTTCCGTATTTATAGCCGCGCATATATATAAATAAATCTCTCTATATATATTTTTTTCAATTGGCCTTGAATCATGATCAAATGTATATGTTTTTTTTCCCATCCAGACCTCCAAATCGATTGCAAAACTTCCATGGCCCTCCATTGCTCGAACGCACTGGCATCTTAGGTACTATTTGCCTCGCAAGCCTGTTCTGACAATGGCAGCCTTAGGTGGAGATGAATACTCAGAACTTTCAAGCCGTTACAAGGCGTCACATGTGCGTCTTATGCTGATGTGGTTAGCATGCAAAAGCCAACAAACAGCCGATAGAATGCCAGGAAATACATGTCTCCAAGTTCTGGCAAGTTGTTGCTATGGATTGCAAAGGGCTTGTGAAATTCAAACACATGGTGGTTTGATTCTTGAAGAAAATGAGGCCCAGGAAGCTTCAACGCAAGTCTGGGTTTTCATTTGTTGCTTTCAATGGTTAGCTTTGAAATGCCAAGCTGACGGCAAACTGCTGTTTAAGTGCCGACCAAAACTGCACTACATGGCCCACACGGCCGATGATCTTGCAACACTTAGGTTAAATCAACTTAAGCTTTTCGCTACGTTTGCAGAGGAGTCGTTCTTAGGCCGTATCAAAACAATAGCTTGTCAAGTACATGGCAAGACGTTAACGCTCAGAGTTTTTCAGCGTTATATCTTAACGTTGGCTGTGGCCATCCATGGTTTCAAAGAAAACATGGAACGTGGCTGAGGGATGATGTGACCGCATCAGGGGTGTAAAAAAAACAGCTGAAAGATTTCACAACAAAACATTTGTTCCCAAAGTGATAGCCCGGCGGGTTATCCTTGAGGTTTTGTGATTTTAAAATCAGGTTGCTAAATATATAGCAATCTCATTCGATTACTTGTTTCAAAAAAGCTGAACTAGGAATATGTATGTAAATGCATGGTTTCGTTTTTTCATTGTTTCCGACCCCAAAAGATGGATGTATGTTGTTTTTTAAACTAAGATGGATGTATGTTGTTTTTGGTTCATGTATGACATATACATGGCATGCACTGTAGCTTACTATATATACATGTAAATATAAACAGCGTGCGTGTTTTCTCAGATGCTTTTGAGCAACGGCGACGGCAACAGCGACATCCATGAAACATTCACGCAATCCTTTTGGATTATCTTTGCATGGTAGCGGAGCATCCCACCCTGCCCTCCCTTTTTTTAAATTGTAAATAATAATGTAGAACGGTGTCATGTTCATAGAACGGTGTCATGTTCGTAGAACAGTGTCATTTCCGTAAAAAAGTGTCATGTTCGTAGAACATTGTCATTTCCGTAAAAAAGTGTCATGTTCGTAGAACAGTGTCCTTTTCGTAGAACATTGTGCTAGTTCCTAAAACGTTGTTGCGAAGCTTTTTAGCAACAAAGTTTGATTTTCATGGGTTTCCAAAGATCAACTATATATGCCTATATAAAAGGCATACCCTATAGTTAACATGAATTCACGCACGCTGTTTCAAAATCTCACATGTATAACTCTAATTGTAATATATTTATCATATATGCATGCATGTGTATACTAATATAATTTAATTACAGCGATGTCGTTGGAATCGAATGTCGTTTTGAAAACACATTGTCGTTTGAATAAAGAAATGTCTTTTGCGTACTGCGGTGCACGATGCGCAACACGTTGTCGCAACGCCTAAAGAAGTGTCGTCGAGCTTTTTAAGCAAAAAGTCTCACTCACACACTCCTGTGTTGCAGAACATACATGGGTTTACAGCTAGACATGTAGCAGCTGCAACCATGCATCAACATGGTTATGCTAAATAGAAGCATGCCCATTCATGCATAAAGATCATGTAAATACACATCCGAATGTCTTGGATGTCAAACGAACACGTTTTTGGAAAACATCTTCGTCTGTAGTGAACAATGTCCTTTTTACAACGTTGGAGCCTCCAGGAGATCCGACCACGTCACAAAACCGGCACCACATAGTTCACACATCCGTGGTGGGGAAAGCTCAGGCAAACCTTGCAATGCCGCAGCACTCATGGGGTCATAGTTGCCGGTTGCAATGCCTCGCATGCTCATAGAATCGCACTGAAAATATGGAGGCTCACTGTACGTGTTCAGGCGATCGGACAGGACGTATTTGGGCTCCGGTCCCTTCAGCAACGTGCGGCTTTCTGTGCAGATTTCTGGTGCCTTGGCTCTCTTGTTGGTGTGTTCTTTCAAAATCGCAAACCACGCGATCCACACCATCAACGTGCCCTGTGCCACAGTAGTCCAAAGGTCTCTCAAATCATGTTCTCCGAAAAAGGTATCCATGTCATTGACTAAAGTCTCCAAATGCTGCTTCTCCTTGACCTTCCAAGCAGATTGAAACCACGCACCCTGATCCGACATGCCCAAGCGACAGGTCTCCAAGGCATCCACCAAAGCTTCAAAGCTAGTGATCTTGCTACTAGGATCAACGCTACAGCAGCGAGTCTCCCAGATTTCTTGCAAAAGAATCCCATCCAACAAGGGCCAATCGCATCGCGAATCCGCGGACACGAGACCACCCTCCAAGAGAGCCAGTCGCCGCAGTACATGTTGCCCATCCCATTGTGTCGGCAGATGGACCTGTCGGAAATCCGTGCCAAAAGGCGTGATGCACCTGGTGCGCTCATCCTTCAAACTGTCAGCGAAACTCTTCAAAGTCTTGGGTGTCAGAAGTTCTGGGCCATGAAAAGCAGCACGACATTCTGGATCTACCTGCAGCTGTAAACGTAGTCTCTCCACCAAAACACGTTCTGTCTCCCACAAGGCCAAGCTGTTGCTAGGACGTACAAATTTACCATCATGCTTCCGTTTTTCTTTGCAACCACCTAGTATCATCCATGGTTTCCTCTCTGACCAAGTCAAAGTGCCCTGCTCGTGCAAAGACTCGATGGCCTGACTCAAATCCGCCGGTACGGCGGGAACAGCTTGTTTCTTGCCGGTCACTCGGGTCCTTGGAGCCACACGTTTTTGACGAACCATCGCCAGTGCTGTGGTCAAAGTTTTCACATCCTCGGGTTGTAATGAA
>OMLO01001350.1_pt1 | contig 18724 bp, 14 predicted proteins | sample 1674811 | NCBI WGS metagenome assembly OMLO01 (sample SAMN06265003, study PRJEB25207) | coral metagenome | isolation source: Coral host | place: Mexico:La Bocana,Puerto Morelos, Mexico | collected 2008-11-13 | reverse complement strand
GATTTAGTTAACAAATACACGAACACACAAACACACAAAAATAATCTAAGTTTACTTAAGAAATTTAGTGAAAAAAGGTGGAGAATAAAGTATATGGACAGATTAACTAGCAGAAGAAAGGAATTTAAAATTAGAGTTATTAATAAATAGTTCCGTTAATAGCTTGCAATAATGACCTTAAAGTGGTACTCCATGGTCAGGTAGTTACAGATAAAATTGTGGAAACTGCGTTAGCAGAAACGGAAGCTCTGGTGAACAGTAGACTCCTTACGGAAGTGAGCAGTCGCAGTGGTTTGGAAGCGATTATCCGAATCATTTCCTTATTTTTCGTGCTAATCTAGTGCAACCCTGCGTAAGAAGCCGGTCGCGAAGCTAGCATTGTTGGAGGAGTGTCCACCGTAATGGATTACGTGAACACTGGCGGGAGAATGTCACGACTATAAAGATGTTGACCTATTTTAATTCAATGACATTTAGTTCAGTTTTGAACGCTTTACGTATCTGGAAATGTGGTCACGTTATAATGGCGTGAATCGAGATCGTGTTGATGTAAAGTCGGAAATACAGTTCTCATTTTTGGCAGTCTTGGTCAGTGTGGAGATCGCTATAGGCGACAATATGAGTAATAATACTGTGAATATAGAACCTACCACAGATGCGCAGATGGTGAAACAAAATAAGGGAAAAATAAACGTTCATTGTTCATTGTTTTTAAATGAGGAATAATGACCAAATATAATATATTTTCCTGTTTTCTTCGACGTTGAAGAGTTCAGCATTTCGTGCTTTTCTTAACGAACTAATCTAGAGTCTGAAAAAGGTCACAATTGACGTTCGACTTTCATTTTTACAACTCTGGAAAAACTGATCTAAATGCTTGTTTCGTACATAGAAGTCTGGAGAAAATTTAGAATTTCTTGTTTCTTGAGTAAGAGCTGCATGAACAGATGTTCATCACGTGAATACAAGTTGAGAATTCAGAGCATGCGCTGTAGGCCGCTTGACGGCTGCAAATGATAAGACGCTATCTTACAATACCTTCATGGAAACGTATAAAGAGGCTAAGGGAAAGTAATAATTAAGAGCTTACTTCTCCGTGTTCTACCAGACACAATTTTGCCTGGTAAACGACACTCATTTTCTTTGAACTTCCGTCAATAGTAGCTTTGCATTTCTAATTATTTTGCACATGTAATCAGAACATTATCATGCAAAGCATAACTTCCCAATATGACATTTTACCATTACGTTGCAATTAAAAAAGGTCACACCAGGATTTATGATTATTTTATTTTTCGCAATGCAGTCATAATATACCTGCGGCATAAAACACGTTAATGGAATTTGGGCCAAAAAGGAGCGACATCTCTTAATTAATTAAAAGGAACGTGAGACGGGTATAAAAACTGTATACCATCACAATTCTCATATTCAACCACTGATCGCGTCAAACCAATATTTAGCTTGAAAGGCGATACCCGTGTATCTCACTACACAAAATGTCAAAAATATGAGGAAATACCTGTCCAGCTCTTTAAACCGAAGAAAGTAAAATTAATTTCTTTGCTAGAAATTCCTTCCTTGGAATGTTGCGTGAATAATGTTTTAATGTCAATTCAGAATAAATATTCATCTACACCATACCACTTATATTTACTGCCCTGTCAGTCATTTAAGGCGCTGTTTTAATTGTTATTGGACTGATGCTGGTTTAATGGCCCTTTCAATGCTATTATATGATGGAACTTTCTAGAAAGGCCCCAGAAAGAGTTTGTGCAAGCCTTCCTCAGTTTGCGGCATGCCCGATGTCTTGTAGACGTTCTTTTGTAAATATAACCTTTATTATAGAGAAGATTCTTTGACTTTGTTTTCATTTTCAATACACCAAGCAAACCCTTAGAAAATGGGTGATATATGTTATCAATCATTTAATTCATAACATCAGACTACATTTTATTTTTACGGTCTTGTTTCGTTTAAATGAGCCAACCATCACAATTAGACGCAGCGTGCAGTTGAAATTTTGCTACATGTACAAAAATTGAAATGTATAATTTTCTTCACAGTTCATACAGTTGAGATGAGTCCTGATCTATCCAAAAAAGCGTTAAGACGTTTCCTTCTCTTACTAGAACAGAAGCGTACAAATGCTAATGAAACAAATAGATATATGATGACCTGTTTTTGCTCGGGGCAATTGTTTTGTCATCCATTTTAGATCACTTATCGCACTATAATGTGCATGAATACTGATAGGAAAACAGAAAATAAAGAAAGAATTTGAACTCGGACAAAAACATTCTTCAATTCATAAACTGATATGGTTTTTTCAATGCTAAATCTGTTTACCACTTTGACGTACTTCAAACGCGTTGACGTACTTAGATCAATGTATTGAGCACAGCGTGCAGAGAACTACAATGGAAGCAAGCGCTTGAGGTCTGACTTATCTTGCAGCAAAAGCGTCACTTGTTCCTTATCTGGATGTAAATTCGGTTTTAATTAAACATTGTGGACTGGAAGATATTTTTACCTGGCTTAAAAGCTAATGCCGCAGCCAGAAAAATATTATGACTGAGGCAATCTCTTTTTTTACTTTTACTTTCCGAATGAAGAAAGAACAGAAACGGCAAATTCAAAAAAAAAAAATACTGAGGGCTTCGGTGAGCCTCATACTGGCTACGCCCTAAAAGCATTTTACAAATAATATTCTGGAAGGGCCATGAAGGTAATTCAAACTTACAGAGTTTCTATTCTGTCTTTCAGCGATGTTTCCAAATCCTTTGCTTAAATAGGTAGGCCATGCGTACGTTGCACCATCATTGAGATATTTCACTTAGGTTGTTAGTTATTTTTCAAAAATATTAAACATCTACATTTTAGCTTAGTGATAACAGTGAGTTGTTAGTTGTGGCTCCCTTTTCTTTCTTCGAATTAGGGGTGTTATAAAGAATATGAATTTTTTGTACTGTATTCCAATTATTGAGATTTTTTTCTGCAAGTTATGCAAACGCCTAACAACAAAGCGCTCGCCGCAGGTTTTGGACCTTTCTCGTAAAAAAGCTTCTAAAATCACACGAGACAAATAGATATCTGTAGCTAAAAGTAAGGTTTTACTAAGCCCACAAGAAACAAGTTGATATGTCCGTAACGCTTCCCATTATGCACGACATATTGGAATAACAAATGGATGTACCAAATTATTTTACGACTCTTAAGCCCTCAGCAAAATAAAGTCGGCACTTTGACAGTGCCGTTAAAAAAAAACCCGAGCTGATGGCCTTCGAAAAAACTGAACTGTTTAGCAAATTATCTAACTTGTGTATTTGCTGTACCAGAAATGAAGATTCCTCTAGGGAAATAAAAACACGATTCGATGTGGTTCTTAAATGCACTCTTAATTTATTCAACTCCTTGCCGGATGGCGAGGGCTTAAAACAATGGTAGAATAGTCACTTAAATTAAAAATCGCAAATGAAAAGTGATATATTAATATATAAAAGAAAGGGGTACAAAATTATCCCACCAAACAAAAACAGTACGATCTGTCGCGACCAGAAATCGCCTAAATAAAAGCATAGAAAATTCCATTTAGTAAGGTTCCTTTTTAAAGTCCCAATTTAACAGATCTTTGAAATTTTTGGTCTGAATTTTTTTTAGCCGAGTCAAGCGCTGTTTCATATTGTCAATCAAAGGGTATCTTCAGCTTGCATGTTCGCCATTAATTTATGCTGAGTATCTGAAAGGCTGTTGTTTTCAGTTTCCGTGGCCCATTCTTACCACCGCATATGTACACGACTCTGTGGTCGTCGGTGAATATAGTATTTGTATAACGGTTTATAAGAATTCCCAGTCGGTTCCCCGGGACATAAACAGAAACCCCGTCACGCCAGGAGCCTTGCCTTTTTGATGTAATTGGACCATGTCATGACCAGCTTTTGATTTGGCTCCGATAGGAGGCCGGTGAAAATAATTGTTGTTAATGCGATAGCAAATGCAGCCGTGCATCTGGATGCTCGCTGGTCGCCGCACTGTCACACTGACAAACGAACGCTGAACAACGACCTTAACAGTCACAGAGTCAACCCATCAAGTTCCGCTCGGGAGTAGAAGTGACACCACGCACGCCATCTTGGTTTAACTGCCTTGACTTGGGCGCGGCGTTCTATTTTGTTCGCTGTCGACTCGTTGCGGATTATTCCAGCTTGAGCTTCGGTATGGGGAAAAAACAAAGCAAAAAGCTAGATCCCGAAGTTTTAGGTGACCTTCTAAAGCACACGAACTTCGACGAGAAAGAACTCAAATCGTGGTATAAAGGTTTTCTGAAGGATTGCCCAAGCGGCTATCTCACGAAGCAACAATTTATAGAGATGTACAAGAAAGTTTTCGACAAAGGAGATGCTTCAAGGCTCGCCGCTTGCGTTTTTCGACGGTTTGATGTCAATGGAGATGGGAAAATAGGTAAGTCAGGCGAATTTTAATATTTTAAGGTGATTTTCCATTAATCTCTAAAAGAAAAAAAATTCACGGTGTTATTTGGTCCAATTTCTTTTCTGGCCAACTTTTTTCACTTCAACGAAAATACCCCTGACGCCTGAAAACTAGAATGATGTTTTACATGACAAGTCAAATTAAAAACAGAACATCGAGAATGTAAAGGCCGGTGAGATTATTCCATTGTCAAGCTAGATCAGGTGAAACGATATAAACGGATTGTATTTATTACAACCATTGTGAATGGTTACCAACTGTTCCGCGTAGGTGTTGAGAAGAAACTCAATTCTACTCCAAGCACATTTTTCGGTATTCTTCGACGCGAGAAAACTTTTACAGCGCTGAAACAATCGAGGGGAAAAAGTCTCCTGTTTACAGTGTATGTCAAAGTGTTATGAATAATTAAACACAAGTCAGTAATTGGATTTTCGGGTCGCTTATTGAAGGGGCTTCTTTTATTGGAGAAGTTTTCTGCTCTGTAAAAGTAAATGTTTCAAAAACTGATGTTCACTCGCAAAGTGGATACGGCGACGAGACAAGAGACAAAACTGTTTATTTTATTCAAAACAGTACGAGAACTAAAATCAGAATATTAAAAGTTCTGTTCCAAATATTCGCGCGGAAATGGCAATGAAAACATTTTATCTCTGTGCAATCCGTAGCCCAGATCAGTTATCTATCGCGCGCAACAAACGTACCGCCCTTGTTGTCAACTGCCTAATTTTCATAAAGAAATTTTGTAAACATGCATTTGGCTGACGTGCGAACGAAATGAATGAACCTCAATAACTTTTGAAAGTATTAATGTTCGTTTTGGAAACAGGTGCGAAGGTAAAGCGAAAGTTTTTTCACTTAATTTTGCTCGAAGTGAAGAAACTGGTTTGTTCTGGGGAAAGCGAAACATTGCTCGTTTGCGGGTTTTGTCTAGAGTTGTAATTTGGAATTTAGGACGTATTTTACGATGGAAATTCGCCATCCATATGATTTCAATAAGATTTGATCCGGTTTTCTTTGTACGTTTCTTTTTAATCTTTCGTTTGGTTTTGTTTCAAGCAGTCTGACTGTGATTCTTAACACATCCAACGCCAACGCCGCTTTATGTCGCCAAATAAATTCCGTGCGCGATTATAAGCGTGTTCTTCATTAGCCGCTTGCATTTTCACATGAAAAATGCAAAGTAGAACCTAGCCATAATACAAACAATCGCGATTTAAGGCGACACATTGTCGTTTTAATTTGACGCTATTTTGCAAGATGGCAAACTCACTTTGTGCCAAATCGAATACTTGATTTAAGAAATACACTTTTATTTCTTAATTGACTACCGGATTTAAAAGGAGTGCAGTCTCGTTACATTATTTTGGTTTATTTCCAGCTTTAACGAAACAAGGAAAAGGATTCACGTGGAAAGAAAGAAATTATAACCTCGAACCACATTATGTAATATTAATTTTCGTGTTCATTGTTCGTATTGAAAGCAAGGTTTCTAATTCCATATGCATATGTTTAAGGGCATTTAGTAGAAACTGCATTCAGTCAAGATACAAAAAATAAAAGCAAGAGTCGGTCGAGATTGCTATTAATTTTACGAGAAGTAATTTACAAGCGCGCTTAAATTAACGATTCGCAAGCCGGCTTTTAGTTCTTTTAGCCTGCATCCAAACAGTTCGAGACGCCCGTCTGTAAAGCTGAAACTTAAGGTTGTTAAAGCTTCGTCATTGTCATCGAACACAAACGAAACTGTGTAAACTGCCGGGCGGCAAATGAAATAAGAACATTGGCGAATAGTGTGCGTTGTTTTAAGTCACAAGACATTTGTAACGTACAACTTAAAACAGCTGAATATTTCCGCTCGCCGTATGATCACTTGCACGCAGCACAACCATTCTAAGTCCTTTCTTTGATGCTTTGAACACCAAGAAACTGTAATAAATCATCAACGAAACAAGGAGCGAAGTGCAATTACACATTCCCACTTAGTTTTTGGTCTGTTGTTAAGAAGCGCCTTATTAATTAACGATTACGTTCAAGTTCTTCGTCACTTGCTTACCGCGCTAGAGAATTCCTGAGAAAGATTTAGTTCGAAATCATGCAAATAAACAACCATGGACAAATGAAAATGTAATAATTAAGTTTTATCTTAGTTCTCTAGTTGCGAGTACAACCTGCTATCTACGCCATTATCAGGCACATAAATACGTATAACGAGATCTATTCTTCGATTTCAAATATACTGTTTCAGTTTTCACGAGTTTGTTCAAGCGACCATGGTAAGATAAGTTGTTTGTTCAAGGCAGATAAGTTAAACTAAAAAATTGAAGGCGAATGTCGGCCGTTTAATATTTTAATGATATCATAACCTGCTTAATTTACACGAACTCTAGAGAGTACAAACACAGCGCATGTAAGTTTTTCTCGAGAAATGTCTTGTCAACTTAAAAACGTTTTTCTTTATTTTAAATCTTGAGAAAATGACAGCCTATTAATCCCCCACGGGGGTAATCCATATAATTACCCTTACGGGGAGGCTACACCCGGGGTACCTTTTACAGGCTTTAGGTATGAAAGGGTAGGAAAGTCTGTCAGTCGGTCCGAGTTAAAGGGCCTTGAATTAAAATGTTTCAAACAGATGCATTTTAGGGCTCCTGTGCAGCATTTAATTCATTAAGCACTACATGAAAATAACAAGAAAATTTCTCTTTTGGTGATTTATTAATAATCAGTACCGACCGCTTATGAAAGCGTGTGAAAGTACTCTATTTTAATTTTAAAAGGTTTGTTTTCTGTCCAAGTCTCTCAGTATAAAACTTCATAGAGTGGCCCCCTGGGGCGGGCTCACTTAGTGAAAGGAAAACATAGGCTCATAGGCTTTTCTTCAGAGCTTGATATGTCTGTACATAGATCGAGCTTACTCTCATTTTCTAAAATGGAACGGTGTTTACTTTAGGATGTTGACGGCGAATGTTAAATATTTTTTTGTTCTGTTCGCAGACTTTCGTGAATTCATGTGTTCACTCTCTGTATCGACTCGAGGTACAATGGAGCAAAAACTCCGCTGGGCGTTCAGCATTTACGACGTTAATGGAGACGGATTTATCACGAAGCAAGAAATGTTTCGAATAGTGGACGCGTTGTACAAAACAATGGGCGACAACCCGGAAGAAACCGAAGGCATTCCGAACTGGGACGAACTCACACCCGAGGAACGCACGCTTAAGGTTTTTCATACCTTCGATTCTAATAGAGATGGTGTTTTATCGTTGTCGGAATTCATCGAAGGAGCGATGAAGGACAAAACTCTTGCGCTTATTCTAGAGCAAGGTGCAGAGAGAACATGAGTGGTTCGGATTGTGAAGGCTTTTTGTTGGATAGACGAGTAGCCGGTTGAAGAAAAAACTCGATACGTAGTTCAGGTCACTTTTGAATTAGTTAAGTGACATCGAATTTTAATATGGATAGCTTGAATTACGTGTTTATTGTATTAGGCACCCAGTTTCTTTATCGAAATGGACAATTTGATGCTAAGAAAGCCCTGTCCTCCCTCCTCTTCTAATCCCCCCTGCACCACTCCCTCCTGTCCCTGAGTTGAAGGGCAACCTTGTTACCCGGCTTTTTCTTTCTTGCCTCACTTCACAGGCGAGGCAAGAAAGAGAAGAGAGAGACTGAGGAACAAGGTTGCTCAAAGGTTTACAACTGGGGTAACTAGCCAACCAAAGGTATGTATATTCCTGTGGATATAGGTTCAGAAAGAGATTTCGAATTTCCTTTCCCTTCCAGTTCTTGATTTTAAAAGTAACTTTGGTATAGTTTAATAACTAGTTTCTTATAAATTACTCTTAGGCTAGGACCATTATTGTAATGTCTGTTGTAAGAATCTTTTGGCGCGCCGATACCATAAGCACTAATTTTGACTTTTCAAACCGATCAATGGTAATTAGGACGAACAATTTTGTCTTTCATTTTTGCTCTTGACTACAGCTTTATGAAAAACTAGCAGCTTGACTTACCAAGACTAGGATAAGACTGTGTTAACTTATAATCTTTTTCAAGGTTACCCCATTGAACATCTCCCGCACAGAGCAGGCTTAAATGCGACGAACATTTTAGTCCTTCATTTAAGCCTTGACTAATTCCTGTACTACAGCTTTTTGAAAATTAGAAGCTTAACTTAGGTTGCTATGATTAGCAAAACTGTTAGTACTGAGTCTTAGACGTGCGGAGTAGATTCGAATTTGGCTTTTAAATTACCGGACATAGAGAAAGCATGGCAAGTTTATTGATCTCTCTTTAATAGTACGCTAGTACGCTGGCTAATATGGTAGTTAAAAAAAAAATTAAAAAGGAATCAGGTATTAACGTGGTGTTGAAGTCCGTATAAGGCAGGCTCTCGATTCCTGCTCAAATTACTACAACAAATTACATTACATACCGGCATGCCAGAATGTTAAATTTGTGACCTTGTGTGTTGAGAAATAGTTGAGGTAAAACCGGCTATATTAATACTAAATAAAAGCCCAAAAACCGAATTAAAACAGGGCGATGTTTGATCACAATTTTACAGGATTAAAAAGGAATAAGAAGATCACCAAAATAATTATCAAAAATAGCTATTAGAGTGCTTTATAATTAGCAAAAAGCGCTAAACGCATTTAGCAACTTTATTTCTTTATTTCTTTTAGTAATTCGTACGTTATATTTAGTTCAGTTTGGAACAAAATACAATCCCAGGGGCTTAATAGAGCTATTTTACAGTTCTTCAATTATTGTTTTGTTGAATGAACTAACAAGATTTTTATGCAAGACAACTTAAACGTTTAAATGGAGTTGTTGTCTTTTTAGAATGTCAGTTGATTTCCATGAAGGTGAGAATGACCTTTGTTAATGCTCACTGATTCTAACCAGTGTTTGTATAAATAAACAAGCGAAGAGAATCGTATTTCTGTTTGTCTAGTTAAAAGTAAGGCCACAGCAACCTGCGCTAAACTTTTTACAAGCTCATATTTCCGTATGTCCGATGAGAAGTTATAACCGTCAGTCATATCTACAGTCAAGACATTTGTGTGTTGTTTATCACTCGTATGATTTCAGACCGAATTGGACTCCATTCAGTGCTATTACCATTATTAATCATAAAAATTACAATTTCCTTGATTGTGATCGGTTGAAAAAACTCCTACTTGCCACTAATTCACATGACAAGTTGTTATTGGACAGTCTGTTATCGGACATTTTGTTATAGGACAGTTCAATAAGCCAATCACTTTCAAAGTTGTACTGTTTAAATCAACCAATCACAACCCTGGTTTCAATCACCATAGAAACAGTGTAAAAACTTGTAGTGCAAATTTTACTTTTCATACCTTGGTATTCTTCTTTTCTCGTAGATTGAAATTTTTATTATTAATTGGCAATAAGACTTCGTGTCGTCCAATTCAGTCTGTAATCATACTCGTGATAAACAAATCGGGCACCCGCTGCGCGGTCGTCCGATTTTGTTATCACTCGTATGATTACAGACCAAATTGGACCGCTCCACTCAGTGCTATTACCATTATTGATCGGTTCCCCGTCTTTGAAAAAAAATAGACGGCATGGAATCCGAGTGACCGTTCGGCCTACCGCACTCCGTCTTCCCGCTGAAGATTGAAAAACAATAAAGATTGCAATCACTCTTCCTAATGTATGGCGATTTAGGCAAGCCTAACGACAGAGCTCCACAGTTATTTTTTAGCCCTTTATTTAACTCTGAATTTACTCAATGAACTGGGATACTTTCTGGGTAAAAAGTTTGCATCAGCTATTTATTTCAGGTTCCCGTACCAAGCAATAATGAGTATATATGCATTAACTGAAAAAGAATAAACAAGCTTATATAATATACACGAAGGGTTTGTTTTTTCTTATATTCCGTGCTCGTTAAAGGTCATTCCCCAGTATTGCACCACGCGTCTCTACTACGCATAATTTCACACGTGATTAGCGCGCGCATCAAAAAATGGCCGCTTTTTGGGTGCGGTGCATCATGCCTTTTTTTCTTTTTTGAATAATAATTTTCTCTACGTAAAAGAAATTTGGACCAATTCTCAGTGTAGAAAAGGGAACAATTGTCGGAAACATGGATTTAGCAAGAAATCGTGACTATAATCATGGTGCTATTATAAGGATTTATAGGGCACAAACAAGGTGTTGTTGCTCCTAAACGAACTTATTTTTGTTTCAAAATTTAAGTTCCTATAATATAAACAATCAATAGGCAAAGTTTGACAAAAATCTCAGTGCAGATTCTATTTCAGTGGAATGACCTTATGCTTACCTTCTCCAGTACGTTTTCTCGTTTCGTTGTTTTGTGTTATCTTTCCCGTTGATCTTGGGCCCTGTCTTGATCTCAGTTCACGTAGTGCTTCGCTTCGTCTTTACCTTTTTTCTCGTGCCTGCCTTTTTCATGCCTTTTCTGATTGTTTCTCTACCTCCTTGCCTTTTTTGACCTGGCCCGGCTTTCTTGCTCTAGTTCTCCGAGTCGTTAACGCGTTCCCCGATACTTTTTCGTCTGTTGTCTCGAGCTGTCGCTCTTCCTAGTAATCTTTTCCGTTGAAAATCGCTTAAACCTGTCTCCTCGAAGTTGAATTTACCCTACTCACGTTCGTCGACACGAGATAACAAAAGATATCAATAAGCTTACGTCTTGTCTCAAGTTTTAAACATCAGAACAGCTCAGCAGATATTTTAAGTCGTTTTGAAATTCTTCTTCATGTCCGATTTCCGGGCCGATTTCCCGCCGAAAAACGCGGCTTGACACAGGCGTGGTTACGTTAGGCCGTTCACTTATACTTTAACGAGTGTTTTGCGTCAAAGTGATGTAACGCGTCTGGTTTAAACTGTAGAAACCTAAATCCGAAATGCAATTAAACCTTATAGTGCTGGCTATCCCTTTTACCAATAATTTTAAAATAAAATGAATTGTCGAATTTTTCACGACTGTTAAATACGCAGCGCCCGATTTGCCTTTTTGAAAGTTACAAGTCCTTTAATTTTTTCCTCGGTTTCAAGTCTCAAAGCGCTAAAAAACATGATGTCTTTTGCCATATTCAATTGCAGTAATAAGTTACTGAACATTTTCGAATAGGTTTAAAAAATGTGGAGCTATCGTACAAAAATCGCTCTCGGAGAAAAAAAGAAAAGAAAAAAATTCGCAGACGCGCATTTGTTGTATATATGTTAAACTAGCTACTGTCTTAATTTGAGGGGAATCGAATAAATTCTCTTTGAGTTATAACTCTTTTAAGTGTCTGCTGGAAGCGAAAAAATTTATTCGAGAACTGACAGCGCTAAAAAATCTCTTGCTTCGCGAACAAACTCCGCCGACAAACTCCTTCAACTAGGTTCTCAGATAACGGAACCGATCAGTGCAGGGAAAGCTTACTACCATCAACCTCCGGATGAAATTTACGCGCGAATCTCCATATCGTAATGCGTTCAAGTTTGAGAGATACATTTTTTCTGTAGCTCGGTTTTTCTTAAAGCTGGTCTGGCAAAATAGGGAAGACGAAAAAGGATACGAACGATGGAGTGGCTAGGCGAAGAAAACAAACAAAAGAAAGCGCGGCGGAGCAAATGTTCATGGTTATAACCAATGGGTTTCAATAGTCCAACGATTCGTTGGTATCGGACTCATAAGAAGAGTCACAGTTATAGCTTATTATCGTTGTCATGCTGAAGTTTCCAAATTTCCTTTCCTCTTGACTCCATTTTTTCCGCTTGATACGATATACACGTACAGCCATATCTTCATCCCCAAGTCACGTGGTCTACACACAGGCAGCCCAAGCTCTCTCTATGAACCACACAAGCAACACAATATGGCATCGAATTATAAGAGTTTAAAGGGGATTTTCTACAAGATATCCATGGAGGTAGTAAAAGTGAAAATTCTCGATAAAAATAGCTTACTTTATTCCATACGTGTGTTGTTTGCTCCTGGTGCGGTTATTTTACCCATTGAACTTGATTTAAGCGACTTTTTTGAATTCCGATTTTCCCTTTATAAAGAGAGGATAAGGTGAAACACGTCAGTCGGAACAGCCTGCCGAACGAAGTCAAAAACCCCAGGCTAAAATGTACCCACGGCCACAATTCCACCGCAGAATTCAAGGACAAAGGTTGATCTTTCATTTCAATCCTCTAGCCACACAATCGCAGCCCTGCGAGCGACGCCAGGCGGCTCTTCGTGCCCCCAGGTGAAACGATAAAATCGGTGTCGATCGGCTTGGTAACCTCGTCACGTTAGCAAACCAAGACTCGCGGGGGTACTAGGACCGCAATTTGTTGTTTAACCCTCATGGTTAGTGATCTCGACTCCGGATCGGAGCGTAATAGGTAAATTTTGAACGGTTTTACACTGACAAAACTATTTTATGGACGGCCAGTACCTTTATGGTAAAAAAAAAATGTTTTCAACTTTCCTTTGCAAAGCGCGGTGACAGACAGTAAAAATTGACTTCTGCTGTAAAATGCAGTTTGTTGTCTTCTGCGTTATCCATTTGCAAAACCATCGATAAACTAAGGTAGAAGTTTCTATTTTCCTCAAGAATACTTAGCATGCTTAGCATGTTTACTCTCACAGTACTGTCAGTTGATTAGACTCTATAACAATGGGCAAATGATTTTATATTCCGAGTTACTACACCGAATTAGTTGGTTGTTTATTATTATTATTATTATTATTATTATTATTATTATTTTTATTATTGTATAATAAGTATCTCAGTTGTAGTATATGTATTTGGTGGTCTGCTTTTACATGGGGTCTGGCACCCTTTTGCAGACTCTCCTCATGGCCGCTTCTTTCGTTTTTTTTTTTATTTCTTTCATCTCACTTTATTGTACTTGTACATATGTTTTTCTGCCATTAAATTGCAATAAATAGTTATTACATGACTAGCTCCGCGAGCAGGCAAGATGAACCGTATCTCACGCTGTGATTGGTGTGATTGATTGTAGTGTGGATTCTTTAACATCTCCTGCTAACCATGTAACACTAAAGATGCAGGTTACAGGGCATACAATAATTTAAAGTCTTTATCTGAGAAGACTTGAACATCAAACCATTTGCAGGAATAGTTACAAAGGCAGCACACTCTCCCCTGTACATTACAACCGAGTGTTAGATCCTGTCTGGTGCTCTACCGACTGAGCTACTCAGGCAGCAGAAATCCTAAAATCACAATTTAACACCAGCCTAAATAAGTTGTGTGTGTTCAACAAAAGACAACAGATCAAAGACAATGGTTTCTAGATATTTATTCATTATAAAAAATTACTGCTTTTTAACATACCACAAAGAACAACCATAAGACAATGAAAATCACCTTTAATGTGGCAATTTATTTACAGGAATTTTGAGGGGAAAGATATCTACCAAAGAAACAATCAATAGGAAAAAAGGAGAAAAAATAGGAGAGAATTTAGGACTTTCATATGGTATTCACTATTTGAAAACTAGACTGGAAAGCATGGAGGGGAGAGAGTTAATTTAATAGCATAAAAAATAGAAATGAGAAAGAGGGAATAACCAATTTAAAATACCATGGTCTGGAATAAGCTGTTTTTCCCATTGACAGTGTGGATTCCTGCACCTGGTAAACCAAACCACCATCATTTTTCAACCCTAGATAATGACTTCGGGGAAATTAATTTGACCAAAGCTGACTGTAGTAAGGCTGGTCAGCACATTATATGGCAGCTTTGTTCTTGAATCCAAAGGCAAGTTTCTGTCGATTGTTCCTGTTTTTGTTCAAAATGAGGTCTTGAGCAGCTTTTTCCTGCTTTTTGATTTCTCGTTCCAGGGACATTTTCTGCTCAGTTAGCGTTCTCCTTTCTGCGACCATTGCCAAACGCTCTTCTGCCTGCATGTCAGGGGAAAGAAGAGTGAAAACAATCAGATTGCTTTCTAAGAAAATGATTTAATCATCCTTCCTGTCTCAATCCACAGGTTAGGCAGGCTGGTTGATTAGTATATGGTACATGTGCAGTCATGATCACTGACAATCTATGAGATCCTCATCAAAAAAAAATCATAACATTTGAAATTGTACTGGAAACTTGGGTAGAAATATGATTAATTGAGTTCTTAAGAAACAGGAACAACAGCAATTTCCACCAAATGTTGTAATTCCATTTTTTTACAGCCTTAGTTCTCCCTCACCCTCCCTCCACAACAAATTAAAATAAATAAATTGGAATTATGTGGCCAGTAAGGATAACTTTATAAGTTGATAACAACAACAAATTATTATATCTTTCTGACCACTTTAAAGGCACCTGAATTAACCCTTTTGCTGCAGAACTTTGTTTTATCCCAGTTCATGTGTATAAATTTGATCTATTTTCTTCATGCATATGAAAAAAAATCTTTATTTATATACTGGCCCTCCAAGTAGTAAAAGGGTTAAATCCATGGTAAAATCTGCCATGAAGAAAATGGGGCACGCCTGGTGCAAAATCAATGATTGTCAGGGAAAATGAATTTCTTAACTATTTCAACTTTTCTTGGTACATTCCAGATGTCTATCAAAAGATTTCTGGAGCAACGCTATGTACTGTAGATGTCCTGAGAGCAGGCAGTTGCAATTAAACTTTTCACGTTTTTGAAACCTGGTTATGATGTTGATATGAGTGTCATTAACATTAATTTTTCAGTTAAGCTGTGGCTGGAGTAATCATAAAGCCCAGTATTCTATACGTCCCTGATTTTATCACTTAAATCAGTGCCATATGCTCTGTTTAGAGCAACTCTTCTCACATCAACCTAAGTTATAGCAATTACAGCAGCCTGAATTCCCATACAACACTGTAAATTGAGCCAAGTCTGCGCCATTTTCAATATGCTGGATTTTACTTTACAAAGGTCTACCAGAGTAGATCAGTAAAAACAAACCAAACTTGAGCACTGATGCAAGATTATTTCTTCCTGCAGTGTGATGAAATAGAAGTACAATTTCTTTTAGTTTTCAGAAGATTACAGCTAAAGCAAATAAAGACAGAACTGATTACTAAATACATTATGCACAACCCAATGTATTTATGTTCAATCCTAGTAGCAAATGGATTTAGCTTAGTACCACATGTAGATGCCCACGTCATGTTAGCTAGGATTATGGTGATTGTGGCTTGGGATTGTTTCACTAACTGCAAGTTTGCTTACATTTGTAGGCCTGATAGAAAAGCTTAAGGAATGAGAAAAAGTGTTTCATTCTCTAGTGTAATACATGTAAGACTTAAGCAAACTTGCAATTAATAAAATGTCTTGTGAAACATGAAACAAAACCCAAGCAATGAATAGTTAATAGTAATTATGAAGTATATTATGTACTACTGGTAGATAAATGCCTAATATCAAGGAGGGAAAAGCCTTTCTTTCACCAGGATTAAATACTAACCTAGAAAGGTTAATATTTTGCAGGGCTGAGCAAAGAAAAGACCCAACAAACAATGCAGAACTTTTAAGAAGATTTAAATTAGGTGCCAACCCCGGTACAACAACTGTCAGAGGGCAATAAGAGAGGTCCATGACAACTTCAAGTAGAGGGGCTGATTTCCGAAAACTGCCACAATTACAGTACAGCTAGTGATTTACAACTTGCTGAAATTGTTGTTTGCACCAGGTATACTGGATTAAATAAGTACACTGAAAGTTCCATTTGTTTCCTTGATTTTGCAGTAAGGTTCTAATTCATAATACTATGAAAGACATTTACAAAGGTAAGGCTTAGGGTTCTACAAAGTAGCATCATTACACGGAAGTACATGTAGCCAGTAACCTGAGGCAATGATTTGCATGAATCTACAAACATCTAACAACTAGTAGGAAACATACCAGTTTTTGATTGGCATCATCAAGTTGTTTTTGGAGTTCATCGACTTTGTTCTCAAGTAGATGAATCTTACGACGCTCTTCCTCCTAGAAAGAAACATAGGTATTGTTCAAGACATTTCTTTCAACAAATTTTCCCCTTTTGAGTATGGTACTGCTACCACACCAAATACATCACTTACAAGGACGTTATCTGGTTTATTATATCACCACCATCAACACATAGGTTGTAGTATGAACAAGATGGAACAGCACCAAAAGTCAAAGTTTCATTGTTGCCCTTGTGGAAAATTGTTGGTAATGATACTTTTCCAACAATGATGATATAAACTGCACTGAACTAAAGTACAAGCCAGACCAGTAAAAACAGAAATATATGGCAAAACAATGAATGCAAAGAACTTTTGGTGCCCTCCCTGTTTGCATAACCATGATTATTTTATCACATTGTGATACATGTCCAACCAAAGAAAATTGAAACAACCTCTTACCAGTATTTAACAAACCTTGCATTAATGTACATTTGCACACTTGGAAAATGTATGCCTACAAACTTCTTTAAGAAGCACATAAACCGCGGTTTGAAACCAGTCATACATACACATTTCCGCCTAACAATTCCTATGAAATGCTCCAAGCAAAGGCTCTGTGAAGAAATCCTTCAGAGTCTGTGAAGACTTGAACTCTCCCAGAAAGTTTCACTTATTAGAGGTGGCTCAAGGTGGAATGTTCCTATGAGAGGTGCGCTAAATAATTTTTCCATTAGATGAAAGTTCCTAAACTTTGAGCAATTTCAAAAAATTGCGCAGTTCTTGAATGACTGTAGTCTTTTGTAAAAGTTAGAATGTTTGAATGTCAAGTTCAAGGATTTATTGGCACAAGAGAAAGTTAAGGTTTGAATCCAAATGCTTGAAAAGACTGACTGTTCTTGACAATGTTTTCCTTCTGAACTGAATCGCCACCGGAATCTGTGGAAATAATCTGAGTGTTTGCAGAAAAACGACACACATTCACAAGCAAAAAAGGCCACTGGATAACAAACGGCAGAATTATAGGGAATCTGCGACTGTTGGTTATAGAGCCCCTCTCCACAGCACCAATTTTGTTCCTGTGCAAGTGAATCATATGAACAGTTGACATGAAAATTTCGTAATCCGAGGGAAAAAATTTACAAGACCTTTTTTGTTGTCAGTTACACCACTTCACCATCAGTCTAGAACAAAAACTTCTAGACATATGATAACATTAAAATACTTCACCTCTTTCATTTGCTGTTCTTCAAGCTGTTCCTGTCGTCGTTTTTCAAACTCTTCAACCATCTGTTTCTCCATCACTCTCTTGGCCTCTTCCACCCTCTTCATAACCTCAGCATCAATTTCATCTTTTCTCTTTGCAAGTTGCTCTTCCACTCTCTTAGCAACAAGTTCTTCAACTCTCTTTTGTGTTTCTTCCTCAATGATCATCTTTTCTTTCTCTGTAGCTCGACTAAAAGGAAAGAAAAAGATCATCAGTTTCTAAACTTGCATGCAAAAATTGGAAATTAAAATCGATTAACAGTATTCAGGCTCATGATAACAGTTAACAAGGATGATGACAAGCATCAATAAGGTAATACACTACTGTCTTTTTTTAGAGAAATACATTTAAATACTATACAACTATAAGTTTTACTAAACAGTATAAAATTCTTCGATTCTCTAAATGGCAAAACTAGCCAAAGAAGCACCAAAAACAGCACTAGTTGTGTGTTTGATGCTAATAACATTTTTGCAAGAAGTACATGTAATGTGCATCATATCAGGCTTTAACACCCAGAGGTTGGCAACACCATCTAGATACCAATTACATGTACATTTAAAAACGGAAATGTCGTATGCTACAACCTTAGAACTCAACAAGAATATTTTCAGCCTAAAATTGGCTGAAAAATAGGAATATAGGTGTTATCGCTTTAAAAACCCCACTCAGATGAAGATCAGTAATCACATGCTTTAGTTAGCTGAGGCAGAATCACGGACGACCAAAATTCTCAGAAGTTTCAGCTATTTACATGCAAATAAATAATGAAGACATGTGCTGAACCGTGAAACCCTCCTTTTACATAGTATGTCATTTCAATGTGATTGACATGTTGGCAAGCAGGGTGGGGTGGGGAACATTTTGGTAATGTGATACTACATCACAACATAACAAACTCAGCAACACTTTTAGCCTAGATTTTCAATAAACAATACCTTAAAAAGAGTTAATTTAACCAAGCAAAGATTTCATATAAAAGCACATCCCTGTTAACTGATAGAATGAACTGAACAAGGTCTAACAAAGGAATAATTAATGCAAGCTCGCTTATAAGAAAAAAAA
>OMLO01001349.1_pt1 | contig 18728 bp, 10 predicted proteins | sample 1674811 | NCBI WGS metagenome assembly OMLO01 (sample SAMN06265003, study PRJEB25207) | coral metagenome | isolation source: Coral host | place: Mexico:La Bocana,Puerto Morelos, Mexico | collected 2008-11-13 | reverse complement strand
CTTTTCCTTCTGTAGGTAAAGCCCTATGCAAATGAGCAAAAATGTAAACAATGACGTCAGCAAGGATCCCCCTATATATACCATCCCAGATCAATGGATCATTACATAGTGCGTTACTACAATCCTAATAATTCTTTTGACAATCTCAATCTGAATTAATATCAATATTATTTTTACATACATCATGTGAAAAAAAAGACTATCAAATGGAGCTACCCTCATTACTACCCAAAATTTGGTGCACTTAAATTATGGAATGCATAAGTTTTTCTTGCCACACATTGTAATGGGATAGTGAGAATTACAATCTTTTCCTGCTTGATATGTGAAAAACAGGAACTATCTTTATTAAGACTGAGAGGCCTGCAAGTACTGGCCATATATCATATACCAGATTTTGTCATAATTTGTTGGGATGTTCATCAGTTGGGTAAGGGTCAACAATTTATTCTTGCAATTTTACCAAAATAAGTCAAACCTACCTTTGAGACCAATCTTGTTGTTATTCATAGAGTTGATTGCTGCTAGTGGGATTGTGGTCTTACCATCAGGGAGGACAATAGGTGTCACTGTAACCTCTTCCCATTCAATGGGAACCTGAAAGAGAATTAGACATCAACATTCGACTTTTAAAATAATAATAATAATAATAATAATAATAATAATAATAATAATAATAATTACTTTATTTTAGCGTCAATGTCTTCAAGCGCTTTCACACTAATCGGGGACACTTTCCAAGCTAGAATTTCCAAGCTAGAATTAAAATATTCAGGTCCTACAAAAATTATTCAGATATATACAAAAGGCTCCCAGAAGTCTTTGAATATCAGTAGTACTTACATACGGGTGGCAGAAACTTTTGTTTGTTTCTCATTTCATACCTCAGTAAGACTTGCTATTGGTTTGAACGTAACTACAAAAAAATTTAACCACTTTCTCTTTGAAATAAGGATCTTCCCTTCTTTACTTCTTCCCTTCTTTACTTTAAAATGGGGCTAAATGTTATTTAGGCAAAGTTAAGCCTCAAGATAATACTGGTCAGCGGTCATTGGACCCAGGGGCCTGGGTCGGCCATGTGAGTTTAGCTGGGTCACAGAGTCAGTTGCTTGCTTGCAGTTTTCCGCTGTAGTTCAGCTATTTGCTTTGCTTTAGCTTGCCATCAGTGCTTCTTCATAATCCATTTTTGCCCTCCCCACCCTCCCTTTAGAAGATGAATCTGGTAAGTATTGGTTGGAATGTATTCCACTGAACAATTCAGTGACGGTGCCTGGTGGTGACCGCTTGCAGGGTTGCCATGGATACCTCTTTCTGTGCTAAATGTTATTCCGCTCCTCCCACCTCAAAGCACTAAGGCCCAAACTAATCTATTGTTGATGAGTTTAATCTTTAAAAACAAAGACATTGATTCCCATTACGTTTTAATGTTCATATTCTTGTAACTTAATTGAATTTATTATTTTTACTACTACTGTTAGACATAGGTTGCAATCAGATCAATCGAGAAAGATCTGTCCTTCTCTTGATAGAAAAACAAAACCTTCTCCATCCACCCATTAATTGCTGGGGCAATCAATGCTGAAACAGGCTAGGTCAATGTAATCATGTCATTATGGAAAACAGAAAGGGGCTCAGAAATGGCAAACTACATATCTTAAGGCAGAACTTTTAATTTTGTTTTCAGGCAGTGACTCAGCTACTGTTGTCCTTGATTGTACCTTAACTAGTTCATGACTACTTAAAAAGCAGCACTGAAAAATGTGTATTACCATGTTAAAAAGGTAAACATTTAAGACTCATTTACATGGATAGCAATAATACCTGTGCAGCAGTAAATACAGTTTTGACAGCGTTTGAAATTTCTGGTCCTATTCCATCTCCAGGGATAAGTGTTACCTTCCTTGTCTAGTTAAAGTTGGTAACGAAATAAGGTTACATACGATAGTGTACTACATTTAGAACGTAAGAAAATTTAAGAAAAGAAAGATAACTAAAAACAACAGAAGGATAAAAATCATATATTTATAATGGAAATGTAATAGGACTGGGTGGAGTCCAATTTGGTCTGTAATCATAAGAGTGATTCATAAATTCAGACGACCACAAAGCGAGAGTCCACTTTGTTATCCAGGAGTATGATTACAGACAGAATTGGATGACATGATGAAAAATGGTGAAAGTTTCATTTGACTAATAGCTTTTGATAGTGACTTTCAAATATGGTAATTAAAAATATGGAGAATAGCTTGGAAACTTGAAACCACTAGAGTTAAACCCTCTCAATTTTACAAAATCACTAACTTGAATTGGTTACCATAGTGTGATGTATGTACTGAATATGGTGATTGCTTAATTTAGTTGAGAGGACTTAAAATGATTGGCTCATGCAACTGTCCGATCACAGGTGTCAGAATGCAGCCAACTGTCTAATTACACAGTCCAGTAACAACTTTACAGGGCAATAAGTGGAACTAGAGCAGTTTATGCACCAATGAGATTTGAGGAAATTGTAATTGTTATGATTCATATACAGAAATGACTTTAATAACTTACAAATGATTTACAAATATATTGAGACATTTTCAATAATGCCTTTATTCTGGTTTTTCCTGACAAATTTTTGTTAGCGTAGAGGATAAACATGGTTCTTACAGCAACACTAAATTGTAAAAAAAAGCAGTAGTATTTCAATAAATGCACATCCGCAGTATATCAGTTAAGTGTCGTGGTGCTCTAAACCCTGACATCATTAACAACTCCACGCTGGAATGTGCCTTTGACAAAATACTGTACCTTAAGAGTTAATAATTGAAAGACGGATTGTTGACAAAAACTAAACCCAGCTACAAATGAATTATCAGATACCCCAGTGGCTTAGATAAACGGGCGTTACGTTACATGTCAGTTTACCTCAGTGGAGTATGAACGTCTAAATCTCGATTCACCTGCAGCCTGCAATATTGAAATCATTCTCTTAAATTTTATAAAACTCTTTAAACGAGTCTGTAACAAAGACGTGAAACAAGTCTTACACAGATTGGTCTCTGTATGGAATAACTTCCTGCCTTTCTTAATCCCTTGGTAGGATTATTTACAACAGAACTCGACTTCGGATACCAAAGCCTGCACAATCTCGTGGACGCCATGTTTGTTTCTAAAAATCCCACGTAAAGCACTGGTACCGAGAATGCGACGAATGCCGAACGAGTGACGAGATATCACGAAAAGGGAAATCGGGAGACTTTCGGGAACTTTCCGAAGTAAAATTCTTCTACAAACCTGAAAAGGCAGTCTCCGCTGCTGCCCTTCTTACTTTGCATCGTTGAGGACCAGAACTGTTCATTTCTCAACACAGTTTACTTACCAAGGGAAAAAATCGTTCCCGGGGTAGCATCCTAAAGCCTAACACGATTGTTTGGGCCGGTTTACAGGTAAAAGAAGGCAAGAAAACCAACGGTCATTTTGTATGCTTTCCCTAACTTTCGGTTTCTGGAATATCAAACTTCGTGTATAGGCTCGTCAGTTTCTAGAAGTTTTACCACGCAAAATCAATGTTCTTACGTGGTGAATCTCCCTCCGTGTTTTTAACTCAACTGATACATGTTGAATGAACACAGCCACAATTACGTACGAGAAGACAGCTTTATTGCCTCTTAAATACGATTTAGGTTAAAAATGGATATCTTACAGACAGTACTTATACTACAGACTAAGTCTTTTTCCAAGAGGAACGTGTTCTGGTATTACATTGCCAGACGATTGACTAAAAGATCTCGACAGAAGTCAAATAACAATGCGCGTAAAGGCATTGGCAGTCAAATTCTCTACCTTCATGAAACAAAAGACTTGTTGTTTTCCCGAGTCATAATTGCGCCAAAATTATAAGCACCGACAACATAAAACAACGTTGAAATAAAACTTAAAACAGGCTAGATACAGTTGAAAATCGGTATACAAACTGTTATTCGAGTTACACAGGACTGCTAAAAATGAACAGATTGTTAAGGAAAATTCAAACGAAAATAGTTCAATTTTGAATGACATGAAATTGAATAGTAACGCCGTTACTGACGACAAGCGCATGTATCGCAGTAAAGTTCAGTTTCTTGCTTGAGACATAAGTTCCATAAAAGTTTTTATATATACAGGCGATGATACAAGTGATTTTTAAGCACGTTCTCCCCTGATACGGCGGGCGAGTTGGATATCTTTTGGCATGATGGTCACACGCTTTGCGTGGATAGCGCACAAGTTTGTATCTTCGAATAAACCAACCAAGTAAGCTTCTGCGGCTTCTTGTAGGGCGCCAATTGCAGCACTTTGGAATCGAAGATCAGTTTTGAAGTCTTGGGCAATTTCTCGTACAAGACGCTGAAATGGAAGCTTTCTGATCAACAATTCAGTCGACTTCTGGTAACGACGAATTTCACGAAGAGCGACAGTTCCCGGCCTATAACGATGAGGCTTTTTAACGCCACCGGTTGATGGAGCGCTCTTACGGGCGGCTTTGGTCGCTAGCTGTTTCCTTGGAGCCTTTCCTCCGGTTGATTTACGGGCAGTTTGTTTCGTTCGAGCCATTTTTTTCTGATACAATACTTTCACTTTCCTGTCTTTGCCGCGGTAGACCCAAATTAAATGGCGTCAATCATATGTGATTGAATGATATATATGCAGATTGCGCACGTCTCATTGGTCACCTTTTATGGCCGCTGATTGGTTAAAAGTTTACACTGCTAGTTTCTGATTGGTTCCCTTCGATCCGAGCGAAAGTCAAGCTCGCTTGTCTGGTTGCAAAATTTTTTGAAGCAAGTTGTGCAGCACAGGGACATGATGTCTTTACGATACTCGGTGAAGTACAATTATATCCATCGCTTCAACTGGATATAAACATGGTCGATGAACAAGGTTAAATAACGTAACAAGGGGTTCCACGAGGTACAAAATCGAGTCTTTTGTGTTTGGTTCTAAAAGCTTAGTTTTGCGAGAAATTTGTCTTGTTCATGGCCGAGACTGTGCTTATTAATTAAAAATTGACTCAAGACCTTTAAACACTTCTTTCTTCCTCTTTGTATTTTAGGATTATAAACGGTTTAGAATGCACGTAACTTAGATATTTTCTTTATGTTAGGAGTCTTTTAGGTCCTACAAAATATACGCCAGTAAAATACATGGAGAATGTGATTTGTTAGCTTTCACCCTTAGTTACACCTAAATTTCATTTCTTAATTTTACTTTTATTTTTATTGTGAAATTGTTATTTTAATATCACACTTTATTGAAATAAAGTTATGATGATGATTTTGTTCAATTATTGTTATTATTATTATTATTACTTAAATATTAGCGTTAATATTTTTTATTAGTATATACCACACAAGTGAATAGTGCTTTTTGTGCACGCTAATTGGCTAGCTCGGCAGTGATTAGCCAAGTACTATTCACCTCCGAGCAGCCGAAGAAAAACAAAATGGCTTCCTATTTCAAATAAAGTTACTCTTAAACAAGTAAAGTTACTCTCTGGTCCACTATTTATTCAGCTTGTATGGTATATTCACTTCAGTGAAGAATTGTTAAAATTGTTAAAAAATTGTTGCTTGAGTACATTTTAAGCTCAATCATTTAATAGATTCTAACCATTTATGAATCCCTGGGCTCTCCTAGGATCACCCATGTAAAGATGTTGGAACACAGGACCAGTTATTTGAAGGCTAACTGATGTTAATCTAGGATTAAAAGTTAATCAAGGTATTCACAATGCTCACATAAAAATGTTTTCACTGCTCTGTTTTTTTTTTTAAGTTTGGGTCGAATGAAAGTTGAAGGTGAAAATAAAAAATTAGAAAATCCTTGCTGAAATTAAAGTTTGTGCTAATTCTGTATTAGGCAGATTTACTTTGAACAAATTACCAGTAGAGGGATTGCGTGGAACTCATAACAGTGAACACAATTTTTTTTTTGTAAAGTGGGAACCTCATGTAAACTTTAAGGCCTCTTTATAAAAGCAATGACAGCCACTTCTGAGGTCTATGCTTTTGAGTTTTCTATTATTTTTTGCCTTGTCTTGGCTCCTTTAGTTCTTTTTTTGTTTTTTATGTCCAAGATTAAAACCTAGCCAAGTGGCAACTTATTTCTTCTCTATTTGAAACCATAAAAAACATGACCACAGAGGCACCACAGAAAGGCAATAAAGTTAGAAGTACTCTTTATTTGAACTTGATTAACACACTATTGAAGCCTGAAAACAGCAGATAACAATTTCTTCAAATAAGCTAGGAGTAATTCCAAACAATACACTCTTTGTACTAAGAAAAGGAAGAAGTTAGGTCTCCTAAAATATGAAAAGCTAATACTGTTGCAGTATCAATCAATTAATCACAAAAGGTTTTTGTGTGATCCTGTAAGTAAGCTATCTTTTATCTAGTATACTATTGACACTAACATAGACAAATCTTCAGCGCATGCACATTACTTTGTTATAGAAACAATAGGACCACAAGAATTGAAGCACAGGATTTTCTGAAACAAGTATACACCTTTTGCAATGTTAAAAGTCATTCTTAAAAGCTTTCTAAAAATTCTTACTAGCATGATTACTATTAATTCAACATAATAATTTAATCTCTTACAGCACTTCTGTAATTCAAAATTTCCTCTAAACCTTCACTTGCCCAGAAGACAAGCAAAGGATAGAATCCACTAGCCTGACTGTCATCCACTAGCCTTGGACTATTCTGACATGACTTTCTTTGCTCTTTGTTAAGTTTTCAAATTGAAACTTTAGTCAGTGTTGTTATGTCCTTTTTTCCAGTCATGACTCTTCTCTAACAGTTTTTTACTAAAATCACCAAAAGTGAAGGGCAACTGCTGTCCCTTCACAACTTTGGTGAAACTCAGATTTCTTGTGACACAAGTCTCAACAGGCTCAATAATGCATCCTCGATTTGGGTTAAAGAAAAGTGGAATTGAATATCGATCTGTTTTGACCGAACGTCTTACACGGTGTTTTGTGGCTCGATACAGACCTTTCGTCCAGGCCTGAAGACAGTCTCCCAGGTTAACAACTAATGTGCCTGTAAATAAGAAAGACATAGTTAATCTCTGGTTGCCAGGGTAAGGGAAAGTCTTATTAGTCTCATGGGATGCGTCGCATTGTGTGACATGTACTTTTCCTTCTAGATCTTTAGATATTCAATTTTTTTGGTTGTTTTGGTAGAAATCTCTGTGTTTGCCAGAATCCAGAGCAGGTTTATAATGTAAAATATTAATATAATATTGTTCATGTTGAAGGCACATGGCTTATATGTCACCTTGTTGTTGTTGCTGTTCAGGTACTATTTTCTAAGGGATTTTAGTCTACTCCAGAAGGGATGTTTTCTTTTTCTGCTCTTACACGAATCTTTCTTATCTGGCAATTGTACAGATAATCTTATCTAGTTGGATTCTTTGGCATAATTAATTTAGACACAATACCTGGTTTTGGTTTCACTTCAACCCATTGCCCTTCAGTTATTTCCACTTCCAATCCACCAATGTCATCCTGCAGTAAAAAGGTCCACATGCCATAATCTGTGTGGGGTCCCACCCCCCAAGAGTCAGTGTCAGCTGGATAGGGAGGGTAGTGCCAGAAGGCAAAAACAGTCATAGGTGGGGAGCATTTGTCAGCAAAATAGTTCTCTGGGAGCCCTAATTCAACAGCTAGAGCTTTCGTCATTGCAAATCTATTGAAAAATAATAAGAAGCCATGCATTTTGTCAAAAAACAGGTGATGACTATAAAGAAAAACATAACTGGGCGTTACAAATTGCACCAACCTAATTCGCAGAATTAATGTGAAATTGATTTTATTCATTTTTTTTTTTAATAAGTACTGTTACAACGCTCTCTTTTTAGTTTAAATGAAAAATACCAATTGGTGGTAGTGCTTGTAAAGATAAAAGCCCTGTATCACATTATCTTTATTATGCCAGAGACCTAATTTAATAACCCTTCTACATTTGCAATTTTTAAATATATCCTTTCTTCCTTACCCTAAGTTTGTTAGCTGATCTTTATAGGTTTCCACAGTCTCGGCAAAACCTGGTAACTCATGTGGAAAATTATCACATGTGACCATTGCATCATCCTCGTGCAAATGCTTCACATTTGCTCCCAAATAAACACCTTCTCTTAAGTCTACAACATTTTGTGTCCTCTCAGAACCTTTAACATAACAAAGTATTGATCAGTTTTATTGGATTTTGTCTGTATGGCAATAACTCAAGTCATGGTAGATCTGAGTAGGTTTTTTCACTGATTGGCAAACTTACCAGCCTGAGTTAAAATTAATAGAAACCAGCTGCATGTTTCCCTGCATTAGTTTGCAACAATCAACAATCATAAATTTTTATAGATGAGGTGATGAGGACTCCATAGGGAATCAACACACCAAGTGCAATAGCTTTAAATCAGAGGGCCCAGCTTTTCTTCTTTTGTTGTAGCCTGTTAGCCTGTGCCATGATGTGGTTTTGCCCATGTGTATACTGGCTTTTAAAAATTGAAGGGGGGGGGGGTTCTAATGTAGCAGATGGGGTCACTCCTAGATCTTTTACATACCCCTTGATCACCATAACATGGATTCAAAAATTAGCAGGAGAGAAATACTGTGGTTGAAGGTATTTCTGCTCTTATTTTCAATAAAAGACATATGAAAGCAAAAAGACATATAATATCATTATTACTCACATATTTTCTATAAAATGTTTTAAATTTCACACCATGTTGGTCCTTGAAATTAGATTGCAGACAGTTTTCCAAGGAATACTTAGTAGTACCTGATTTAACATATCCATTATAGGATGGGCATTTATCAATGCTGATAGCAGTTTTCTTTTCCAGTGGAAGAGAAAAAAACTTCTGTGCATAGCTGAAGAGCAAGTCCATGGTGGACTGTTCCACCCCATGACCAGTTATATAGAAGAATCCAATATCTTTACAAGCTTGGTGAATCTGCTGATAGACCTGATTTATAGCTTGCTGGTCAGCTAAATTGCCACCTGTGGACAAACAAAAAAAACAATGGCCGGAATTGATATTTCTAGGCTGGGATGTTAATGCAAATTAATTAATATTTAATGTGTAAACAACACTCACGTTTTTGGAAAACAAATCGTCGCTTCCTTCTATCTTCGAAGCAAAGCTGTAGACATCATGATCAGTGATTTGTCCGGAATTTATGACTAGACAGAATTCAGTATCCCTAACAAGGAAACTACTAAAATTTGCACGCAAGCATTACTGGCATTAACTCCATTTTGCTGTTTTCTGTAAATACCTGATTAGTACCTGATTAGTAGTAGGGCATATTTGTCCAGACAGGCTTTGAAAAATAAAAAACTCTATCCCTTCTGACAATACATACCTCTCCGCCTTGGTCCGTTTACTTCAATATGATAATAAATTGCAACTTGACCAAAATTCCAAATTAACAAATACAGACCCTCTATACCGCTTGTATATTAAGGTGGGTTTCTACCTGAAGACCGTTTTTCCGTCGCGTAACTTGGGTTTAATGCGAATATCTCGTTCGCGTTTCAAGCAGTCGGAAAACTGTTGATTCATCTGACGAATCTATGTTTTGCGGAGTTTTGTAAATATTTGGGTGATTTGGGGGGATATTTGGGAGGAGATAGTCTTTCTCAATAGCCTCCTACGCAGACGTTCTCACGGGTTCGTCACGCAATCATTCCTCCCCACGAACCCATAAGAACGTCTGCGTAGGAGGCTACTTTCTCAATGGATTAGGGAAATTTAGAGAAATATGAAATGGCGTGGATTTAATGTGATTTTAAAATTAGAATTTGAAGTGAGAAATTAGTAGATGGACACCCAAACAGTCCCCTGACAGCCTGGGATGCTCTCGCGTTGGGGTCAACTGTCTGGTGGTGTTTCTTCCATCTATCCCTTCTTTAAACTTCTTAAAATTTCACTCAAATTCAGGTGAAACCCCACCTTAAGACTAGTTCAAGGAACTAACAGTTCTTATGACTTAACTTTATGAACTAAAACGAAAGCACTTTTCGTGTGGAGAGGAACGCCTTAAGACAGAATTCGTGCCGTACGATCGGAGGTTGAAGCGAGAATGATGGTTGAATACTGCGTTGTCAGGGAATATTGTAAAACACCTTTGTGAAACAAAGTGAAAACGTAAAACAAAAAAAACCCGCAAATTTCAAGTCTTCTTAACAATTCTAGAATGTTTCTTCTCTCAATGCCACGAGACTCTTAACCGCATGACGTGATCATCACAAGATCCAGGTTATATCTTACATGAGTTACAGTCCAATTGTATGCTAATTAAGATCAGATATCCAAACACCGTCCATCACAGCCTGTGCCAGGCTGTCAGTCATTGGCTACAATCGAAAAAGCGGGCTGGCGACGAAGCAGTTTTCCGTTTCGTAAACGATCCATGCCATTTTCGCGACACTTAGAAAAAGTAAATTTGTAAGTTCCCACCCAGTATTGAGACCGGATCCTTCGTTTCCTAACATCTCTTTTCTCACCACTACACTATCAGGTTGAACCACCAAATCTCCGCAAAATTTAATTGTAAGACGTTACTTTTCCACAAATGTTTATGATAGAGTTGCCCTAAACATCAAATAAAAGCTAATCGCAAGCAAACCAGTGTGGATATAAACAATTAAACATTTGGTGAGGGCGTTTAACTCCATCAACAAATTATAACCAGTTTCTACCTTGTCCAGGCCTAAGCTAAAGCAGATATGGCATCGTCCATTTTGGAAGGCTACGTCGATCATGTTCATGATTTCCTTTGTTCAAACTTGATGAATTAGTAATGAGTTGAGAAGTTGCGATGTGTTACTTTGTTTACAGGTGAATTTGTTGAATAGTTGACGAGAAAAGAGAAATACTTCTGAAAGTATTCTTTTTTCCTAATATTTTCTAGTGGAAAGGCCTGTTCCATTTGGTTCCCCACCCTAAAAGGTTTTGTTCATCTCAGCCAGCGATTTCGTTACCAGAATCCTCTCTCTTCTTGCATACGATGTGGCCAGTTAAGGAGGAAGTGAAATGAGGTGGAATATAGATAGACCGGAAGTTATAAGGCAAGTTTCTGGGAAAACATTTTACAGCTTCCCGGAAAAGCCATTCGGGTTTCATGTTGAGGAACGCAGAAAATAAAATGTCATACATTTTACAAGCAACTCACGAGGAAAAGAATATTAGCATCAAAGTCGAATAGCACTTGGCTTCAATATGGCTGATGAAATGCATATAGACTGCTATAACAGAAACAACATGGTTGTAGTTTTAGGAAAGCTTGAAATGTTGCACTTAACTTGTTTTTAAAATTCGTGCAAAGTATTGATACATTCTCCGGTGTAGAATGCGTTCTAAGAACATTTATAACAAAAACTGTTTCAGATGCAACAAATAGTTCAATAATGAGGGATTTCAACATATGGAAGGGTTGGAAAATGAATAAGTAACTATTTATTTCTTCTAAAGAAGATTCCATTACCGGGAGCTTGAACTTATTTTCCATTAATATAAATTTTTACTTTTCTGAATTTGTAAATGATACGACAACTTAAATCTTGAAGGAAGCCACATATGTCCAGAGAGATCATGAGTGTCCCCTAGACATGGAAGCTTAACTTTCGCTTTCCGAGTTTCATTTGGAAGACATGAAGTGCGTGGACTTGAAGTTCGTAAGCAAGTGTAGCTGCCATAATGAAAAGTTGTAATGATGGGCTCCTGCATTTCCTAAAATTAATTCAGCTTCGACTTCGACTGCAGTTCATAAACTTTTTAAAACAATGCCGGAAGTACGCGACGAAAATATAGATAGAGACCTATTATATTAAAAACAAAATCGTAGAATCGAGGCCTTCCCATAGCTTAATCAAATCAAGAAACATCAAATCAACTTACTTTTGCACAGAGGCGAAATGTCAATAACTGGTACAGAACTCATGATCAGGGATTGAAGCGGAATGATTAAGTGTTGGCACTCGATGTTAAGACTGTCTTTTCAAAGGAATATTTTATTACCTAGTTTTTTAAATCGTACATCAGGGGGATGTCCCGGAAAATAAACATTTCACATTCTCGTACCCAGAGCCCACATTGTAACTCAGCCGGAACGCCTAACCGTTGGTGTTGTTGGTATCTAAGGGCAACGTTTTCAGCTAGAGATCAACCAAAAACAGAAAATCTTAGTCCACGAACCAAAATCATTTGTCTCCAGAGCCATCTTTTCCTAGTGCCGAGGCCGATAGTAGTCCAGTTCTGGCTCTCTGTCACATAGTGCTACGCGAAGAGAGAGAGAGGGACCCTCTCAGAGGACGTAGCGTTGCGTGACAGAGAGAGGGCCAGAACTGGATTAAGGCCAAAAGCAGCGCCTCTGCTTGGAATGAAAATGTTCAACGTTTACTTTGTTACCAGGCAGACCGGTCACACGAGCAGGCAGAAATGCTCCTGGCAAAGGGCGTTACTCACTATGGTAGCACCTTATTTTGTCGAATTTGTCTTACATTGATTAGTTCTTACTTATGGATGACAGACGTATAGATGAAGTTCCTTGTTTCTTTATCATATAAAGCAGATAGATTCGATGTTGCCGTGCGTCGTCGAAAAACAACAGCACAGAAGGTACTATTTATGTGTTTATTTCATTTAGAAGTAGTTGAAATAGAAAGCTTGCTCTTCACGACTGTCCTTCACTGAACGTGGATTTGCACGGAAAAAATTCTTATCCGTACCGACAAAATCCAGTAACCTGATGAAAAAGTGGACAAGCCCAGGGCAGGGCAAGACTTTTTGCACATTGCCAGAGTTCGAGGCGTCAAAAGTAAAGTACGTGCAGTCAAACCTCAGTCTATGTTATTGTCTTTTGCTCCAGTCGTGGCTTTTCTCTAAAAGTGTTCGAGCGAAATCACCATAGCGAAAGGGCATCTCAAGGCCTTTAACAATCTTGGTGAAGGTCAGATTCCTTGTGACTTCGGTCTCAATGGGCTCAATGATGCAACCTCGGTTTGGATTAAAGAAAAATGGCAATGAGTATCGATCTGTCTTGATTGAACGTCTTACGCGATGTCTTGTGGCTCGGTACAGACCTTTGGTCCAGGCCTGAAGGCAGTCTCCCAGGTTAACCACAAATGTGCCTTTTAATAAGAAAGAAATAGTTAATCTCTGGCTGCCACTAAGAAAGGAAATGTCCGTTAGTCAATGCCAGGTGAGAGACGCTTAACAAAGTGTTGTTGTGCTATTGCATCATGTGGGAGGCATGGTGGCCTCATGGTGGCACTCCTCCGGATCGAGCGGTCCGGGTTCGAGCCTGGCTGGAGACATTCTGTGTTCTTGGGCAAGACACCGTATTCTCACATATTCTCACCTCTCTCTACCCAGGTGTGTAAATGGGTACCGGTGAATTTAATGTTGGAAATACTCTAAGTTGCTTCATGTTACAGAAACCGGGGTAAGCTCTGGTCTGATGGGCCACTTGGCTCGTATGCAGTCTTAAGCTTTTACCTTGACTGTGCTACTTCAATGTGGCTAGTCGCTCGAAGACCTATGCCATCAGATCTCAGATGCATTCCATCAAACGATAGTTAGTAAATTAGCTGACAGATTGGTGATGTTTTCAAAATTCAGGAGCCAAATATAAAGAACAGTGTACACTACCTGGTATTGGTTTCACCTCAACCCATTGTCCCTCTGTTATTTCCACTTCCAATCCACCAATATCATCCTGCAGTAAAAAGGTCCACATGCCAGAATCTGTGTGGGGTCCCACCCCCCAAGAGTCAGTGTTAGCTGGGTGGGGTAGGTAGTGCCAGAAAGCCAGAATACTCATAGGTGGGGAGCACTTGTCAACAAAATAGTCGTCTGGGAGTCCCAATCCCACAGCTAAAGCTTTCGTCATTGCAAATCTGTGGCAGAAAAGTAACCATGCACTTTGTCAAGAAATAGAAGATGACAAAATCACTAACTACGAATAATGAACTGCGCCACCAATGTAACATTGTATTTTTAATAGTTAGTTTTTATTGTTGCTAAGGCGCGCGCTCTCTCTCTTTCCTAATTGTGTCGTGAAAAGCAATTTGAAAGTACCAAGCGTTTCTTTTACTCAGAGCAAAACCTGCAATTTTAACTGCTCTTTTAACTCAACGGCACGAGGAAGATATATGGGTTATTGACCAAGCGTGAGGTCAAGATGGCGGGATATTAGCCGAGTTCTTTTTTGCGTGTTTATGGACCGACACGAAGTCGAGGTCCATAGACACGCAAAAAAACAAGAACGACGCCAATATCCAGCCATCTTGACCAAACAAGCTTAGTCAATAAAGGATTTATTACATGGGATAAAACACCAAAACATGATAAATTTTCCTTGCGTGACAAAGCCCGCATCCCGAACGGGCAGGATAGCTCCATCTTGCCCGCTCGGGTAGCCAATCACAGAGCGAGATTCGGTTCATCTTGCCCACTCACGGAGCTAGTCATATAATAAAAAGTGATACTGAATTTCATTGTTAAGACGACTTATCCACATTTACGTGTTCGCATGTTTTGTGTCTCTCTCTCTTACCCCAATTTTGTGAGCTGAGCCTGGTAACTTTTTACACTGTCAGCAAAGCCTGGTAAATCAATAACCTCTGGAAAGTTGTCGCTCATCCGCATGGCCTCTCCATCATGCGACTGTAGCAGCTGCCGACCACAATAAACGCCTTCCCTGATATCTGCAACATTTTGAGTCCTTTCACAACCTAAAAACATGAAGATTTTGAATCAATCCTGGTAACCTATATGTAGAAGTGAACTGCTAACCTTTCTTCTTCAATCAATCCCTTTACCAGTTGTTGCATAAAGTGGCGTGGGTTCCAGATAGTATCATCGTCGTAGTAGTAGCAGTCCCATAATTTCATACTAGTTTTAAGAATAAGTATCACAATCGTAAATTTCTCTAACTGCCTCGTTAGATGCTCTTATTATCATTTATATTCATCATCATCACACTGTCGTCGTCATCGTCATTATCTTACGGATAAGGCTATACATGTGGCTATGGGAGATTGGTCCATGGGTTAGTGTATTAAACTTGAGATCAACGTTAACCTTTATATGATTACGATAAATTGTCCCTAAAGTAAAAAGAGTCCCAGCTTGTGTCCTTCAGTTTTGTTCTTTAATAGACAATTATTACCACAGTCGCTTTGCACTCTTCTCTGATGGATAAGTGGCTTCTGATGATCTAGTTTCCTGGTGGGGCTGGGACAGTTTTGATTTGTGATGAACTTCTAGTTCGTGACAAACTCAATAAAAGTTAGCATACGTATTTCCAAGGAATATTTGATACCTGGCTCAATGTATCCATTGTACGATGGGCTCTTATGAATGCTGAAAGCAGTTTTCTTTTCCATTGGAAGAGCAAAAAACTTCTGTGTATACCTTAAAAGCAAGTCCATGGTCGAATTTTCCACTCCATGACCCGTAATATAGAAGAATCCAATATCTTTACAAGTCTGGTGAATCTGCTCGTACACCTGATCTATAGCTTGCTGGTCCACTGAGTTGTCATCTGTGGTCAAACAAGAATAAAAGAGAGATTGTTTTCAATAAAAACACATAATGCAGTAGAATAGAAAGACGAGAGAGCCTACTGACTAATATCGTGCACGTTTTTGGACAATGCGCACTATGAACTCAAAAAAGAAGCGGAAGCAGTCACTTGTAGCTCGTGTTCGCACAGCATTTTAAGTTCTCCCAAACTTCCAACTTTTTTGTACTCGGAGTTAGATTATGAGCTCGAGATTTTTACTAGACCCAGATACGTGATAACGAGAAGAGTAATTTAGCACCGGTAATTTATCCAAAACAGCAGTTGTTAATAACACAATACCTTCAAGAGTAAAAAAAAGCACAAACTTATTTTAAGGCACGGTTGTAAAATGAGAACGACAAGAACAATACTCAATTCGATAGATAGTTTTTCTGTATATTAGCTGCTGTTGGCTTTTACAAAGTGTTTCAAATAACTAGCATGCTAAGTATGATTGCTGTAATTACAATCAATAAGTAAAATTTCGTCAAAAGAAAACGATTCCCAAAATAGCTCTTTATAAGGCGAAAGGTAACATTCTAGCTAGGTTAAGCGAATAATCAAAGCTAAATCTGATAATGGTAACTACGAAATTACGCCTCGAATATCACAAAACGAGTAAAGAAGCGATTCTTACTAAAGGCTAGCTGAGGCAACAGTGAACACACAGTGGTTGCGGAAAATGCCAAAATATGAATAAACAAGCAATTGGAAATTGAGTTATCCAGTGGTATGTCTACATCTTCCTGGGGAAATGGAGACATTTTGTAATATACTTTAATAAAAAAGGGACACAAACGCAGTCAATATGTGTTAACCTCGTCTATTGCAAGATTCGCTGGTTCGATCTATTGCTCTGCTATTTTCTTGCGAGATGCGAGACACATCGGGCAATCCCTGAAACACAGCGGGTAATCCCGCGCGGGCAAACCGGCGGGGTAGTCAATGATTTGTTTCATCGTGACAGAATAATCAATGAACCTTGTTATCGTGAATATGAATATTAATGTTCTATTACGCAAATCATAACAGAGCGTTTTAACACGACAGAAAGCAGTACGTGCAGTTTATTTAGCATCCATATTATAAGGCTTATAAGAGAGAGAGAACACGAAAATAAACAAGTATATTGAAGAAAATAACGAAATGGATACTGACGTGAGTCAGTGTTCTACTGAAAGATCGTATAATAAGCTTTTAGTCATAAAAGGCTTAAAAGGTAAAAACCTATCCAAGAAACGTTTACTTAGTAGGATTATATTTCACTCATGTTGACAAGATTCTAGACGTGGAAGACGTTTTCTCTGAGTTTATTACAAGCTCAGTTCAAATTTATCGTTCGCATGCAATCACTCCTCACAATATTCACGCAAGGAACATCCGAGAACACCAGACTTAAATCAAAAGCGTGGCCATTTACTTTTGAGTTTGCAAATACATGACGGATAAATAAAGGGAAACTTCTTTTTTTGGGAGAGGAATATTTGTCGTTCAAGTGTCCAGCCAGTCAAGGCCACTGTACGGTCAGAAATGTTCACTGCAATACTCCGCGCGTTTGGATATTTGTCTGCGATGGCCAAGTGTTTCGCTTTGAACTTCAAGAGCTTGTCAAAGTTTCAGAGTAATTAGTTGCAAAAAGAGACATCATAATCCTTTCGCAAATTCATAGGACCTTTAGGCGTATGGCAGAGTTTGGACCTGTAGCTGAAGGCGAAGTTCGTGCATATATTAAATTTGTCCACCAATTCAATGGACTCAGACAGTCGTTAGATGACATGTATCATATACGGATTTCTGATCACATATGAAATAACATGGAAACAACTTACTTTTGGATAGAGGCGAAATATCTATTACTGGTACAGAACTCATTGTTGGAATCGGGGAAGTTAAAGCACAATACTGGCTCCTTACTACCTGTGATAGCGAAGAACGACTGTCACGGATGTTTGACCGTCACGGCCGAGTGTGTCCTGGTGTGGTCTAGGACGAGAACAGTCTGTTGACGAGAGGGTGTGACGCTCGCGGAATTCTTTATTTCGCGCTGACTCTGGCTGGGAGCCAGTTCACAGGAAAACTTTGTTCCAGATCTCTTCTGATTTTTATTCTAAAAGAATCTGCAAAATAGATTCATGGGACTGAATATTTGTACATTTTTAAACTTTCAACGCAGTTCGACTGAATGTGTTATTTGTCTCAGAAAACTGCAAACATTGGGCCGATTTGTTTTTAGAGTTAAAACGTGTGAAAAATTAACTTGGCGCGGGTAACTTAGTAACTTACTTTCTTACAAGCAGGCGTGCAGTGTGGGCCTTTTGTAGTAATGCTTTTCACATAACTTAAAACCCTTACGTAGCAAAAGGCACTTTAAAATGTCGTACAGCTAAACAAAGCTCAGAAGAGCAGAATTAGCTAACCCGTTAGGCAAACATTTCAAACTTCTAATGATTGATTTGTTCATTTTTGGCAAACTGCAGAAAAACGGTAGAGGGCTATCTATTTAAAGTTTTGAAAAATGGGTTTGTCGGAAAGCGCCCAAAGCATTAGTGATTTTTGATTGATAGTGATCTTTGATTGATTGCTGTAACGAGGACCTCTCAACCAGACAAAATAGCTGTTTTTAGGTGTCTGGTGGTGCAGGGGTTCTATGTTTTCTTTTTAGAGTGGACTGAGAGCGCGGTGTTTTTTTTTTTTGATCAAGTGAATAAAATCTGTGAATCGTGTAATTGTGAAAGTGTGAACGCCTTTCTTGTGTTTCTCACAGGTTTACCAACGATCAATTCACGACTAGCACTATTATTTTTTATTATTGGCCCACGTAATTGACATGCAAATGTAGCCTGTTCAAGGGTCTCGGTCAGTGGGCGGACGACGAGCGAAAAACGGCAGAGAAAAAGGGCGAGCTCTCTTTTTTCTCTACCAGACCCCACCCGTCGCCCGCCCGCTCTTTCGATCGTCCCCAGTGACCTAGAGCGCCTGGAACCAATTACAACTGCTAGACATTTTAATTTACCTAATCATTCTAAGCAACATATAGTAATACATACGGCAATCTGCGGCCTTTCGTTACATTTAGGTAGCTCGGAAAGCCGCAAAACTCTTGAACAAAAGTTTATTTTTGAAA
>OMLO01001348.1_pt1 | contig 18728 bp, 17 predicted proteins | sample 1674811 | NCBI WGS metagenome assembly OMLO01 (sample SAMN06265003, study PRJEB25207) | coral metagenome | isolation source: Coral host | place: Mexico:La Bocana,Puerto Morelos, Mexico | collected 2008-11-13 | reverse complement strand
GCGCCAAAGCATAAATGGCTAAAAAGTAATGGTGAATTAGGCATAGGCTCTTGAAAACTGTGTTCGGCCACCTTAAGTCGACACATTTAGAACTATTCACACAACGAACCTATTTCCTAAAAGAAGATAATTGTTACATTTGTGTTGTATACTAATATAGAAAAGAACTGACTTATTGAATTTTTCATGTTATTCGCTTTTATAGGAGAAAAGGGAGACCAGGGCACTACTGGCGACCTAGGACCTCCCGGTCCAATTGGACCGCAGGGACTGCGCGGTGAGACTGGGCCGAGTGGCGCCGAAGGAAGAGAAGGTCCGTTTTTCCTTCTTCTCTCATTTCGGAGGATTTCGTTCGAAGCATGAGCAAAGATATATAAAATAATTAATTCATGTAAATATAATTTCACTCCAAACTCACTTCAATTCCAAACGCGTTTCTTTGCTACTTCAATGCTCTACACGTTCGCAGCGGGACAAGGCTGTCAAGGTTTTTATATCATTTTAGTGGCGATGATTATCGGTTTTAAGAAGGAAACTAAACAAGATGGAACGAAGGACCGATTTGAAATGAAGTTAACATTGTAAACCTTCATTCCCATTGTAAACCTACATCTCCTCCGAAAGCAGCGGTTTTTTACAGTGAGAAACTTTCATCATGAACCTTACCATTCTACTGATTTTCTTACGCATTTTGGGAGAGCTTACATTTTCAATGGTATGTGCCATCTCTTTATGCAGTTTAGAATTTTAAGAAGAATTTCAAAACAAAGTGTTTTTTCTTTAGGTAAACGAGGCCCTGTTGGTCCCCAGGGCCTTCAGGGAGTCAAGGGAGACGAGGGCGAAATGGGATCGAAAGGAAGTATGGGCCTTCCGGGACCTCAAGGCCTGCCAGGTTTGATTTGTGATTTAGTCTTTCTACCCTCCTACATTCACATGGTAGTAAGATGCGAAGTCAAAGTAATTTTTTAGTAAATAACCCGCTTATAAAGAATTTAGTCTATTAAATCGAAAATCAAATCAGAAGGGCAATTTTTCTATCCTAATTTCATACCGTCAGCTCTTCATCACCTCCTTAATTTCTTCTTCTTGCGCCTAAATATTTCTACTTGCTACGGCCATTTCTACCACAATCCATACTCTATCCACGGTTTTAATTGCTTCGTTACCTATTATCAAAATTTTTCTGAATCATTTTTACACACTTGTTTTTCTACAGGACCGCCTGGCCCAGCTGGTGCACTTGTAAGTATCGCACAACTTTTTGCTACTTAATGGAAAGTTTAATAGTTAAGAGAGTGTGATCGTCTCTGTGTAGGGAGCTTTCAAAAGGGTGAGTGTTAGCAACAGAAGTTTCAACTTCAGTGACCTTCAGAATCGGGTGACTTGCCTTCCTTCTACGTCGGCTTGGTTCACGTTTGCCTTATTAAAGTCTGATGATGGTATAGTTCTAACGTTCTAGTTTTGGCAATTGTTTTGAACTTCGACTCAATGAACATTCTCGGATTACCATTCGTTCTTTATTGCTTTACCTAAAGTGCTGCAATCCACATTGGATTTCTTTTCACGCAGTAGTTTCTGTGTTAACCTTAATGCAACGATAAACACATCTAGCTTTAAACAACGAGTCGGCACATTAGGTTCCTTTGCTGACGCTTGTGTTATGGGCCGTTGCTAGTAAAGAAACTTGCTAATTTTGTTTGTTTCTACCTTGTTTTAGATAAGCGTAAGCGTTCACTTGGTGGGAAAAGGCCACAAACAATCTCGTAAGTTCTGAGAAAGTATGACTCACCTGCTTAGATCCAAGAGTGATCAAAACATCAAAACCTACTTTCTCCTTGCAATATCATACCTTGCTAAACAGACAGGTGATGAAAAGAAAGAGAAAACATGAACTTACAGGGATATCGTCTTGATATCAATGGCATCAGGTTCTTAACACTAAATGTGGAAACCGGGAGAGAACACTTTTAGCTTATCACTGAAGTCGTTTCATAGCCTGGTTCCTATTTTAATTTATTTATCATTTTGTCAGTCTAGGCTCGACACCTGTAATAATAACGATACAAAGATACGTTGCCCAGGGTACATACGAAATTTCAAGTTTAACATCACATAAATGTTGTGGCGTACAATACGCTGAAGTTTGTGCTATAAGAGCAATAGTTCAATTTGCCTAGTTAAGTTGTTCAACTCTTTTAGATCTTTGTATCAGTTTAAATCAGCCCGTAAGTGTGTCTGATTCACTTCTGGTTGTGTTTCAGACAGCCACCTCATCACAAACTGGAAAGTGGGTCACAGGGTTGGCAGCATCTTGTACCATAAGTCCACAGGTACCGTGGAAATCAAAAGACAGGGGTATTACTTCATATACAGCCAAATGTTTTATTACGACGGCGAAACGTATCAGATGGCTCATGACACTTACATCAACAACGACAAAGTCATGGAAAGCGTAGCAAGCGTGATTAACCAAACGAAAAAATATAACACTAAATATCATGGTGGAGTGTTTCTGCTTCGAGCAAACGACACCATCTCTGTTCGTGTTCCGTACACGAGTTGCTACAATATGGACAGCTTGAAAAGCTTCTTCGGGGCATTTTTGATTCACCCTACTGATGATTAAGCGAGTCTGGTCGAATAGGCCACTTTCGAGTTACTTTGGGCCTCTGTTTGAAAACGAGTCTTCGTGCAAACCCTGGAGTCGATCTCAGGGGTTCAGGAGGCTCGGTCAAACCTTCTAGATCGAAACAAAATGAGACATTATAACACGCCGACATTATAAAACAGAATGCTGGAAATGCTACTTTCAAAAACCCCAATTTTACAAATTTTCCGGAGAAGTATGACCCCCGACCCCCTACGAGGGAACGCCTTCTGCGGTCTCTATCTCGAACCCAATTCTCTAAAATCCTGTCTTCCCCCCCCATAAAACAATTCAAATGAAAAATTAGTTCAATTTGCATGAAAATGAACATGTAGGTAGAACACATTTCCATATGAATGGTTTTGCACGAAGACTCGTTTTGATTCAGAGGTAAAAGGCAATTCGGAAGTTGTCTACTGGAAAGGCAGGATGTGTAAATGAAAATTGTCCTTTATAACAAACGCCATTTGCCTGCTGCGATTTTGAATGATTTAGATTTGTCTGCAGTCGTTTGCTATTAGTTAAGTGTGATAAACAGCCGTCTCCCTTTGCGCGGTTTAATTTGATCCGAAAAAATTCCATTCTGATGATGTGACCTTAGCAAGATCCCAGCCTCGTTGTTAGTGACTTTAGGGATGTGAAAGAAGTTGCAGAGCTTTGATTGGTGGTTACTCGCGCGCAAAAGTCACAACTGAGCCGTGATAGCCAATCAGGCGCTACCCCGGAAGGAGAGACCCCTAAAAAGCGGTTTTGCTATCTCTTAGGTTGTTTAGCCCCAAAAGGCCCACAGTGAGAGCTTTTGCATTATACCTTATGGGATAATAAGCTGAAAAAATATGATAGAAGATAATGTGTGCATCTTAGCAACCTCTTCCCCAGGACTTTTCCCTGGGAACGAGGTTGTACATCTTAGGGGACAGAAATGTTCAAGCTACGCCCACAAAACAGGATCTTGGTACCTTTTAGGGGTTCTTTTCAAAATTTCCGACCAGCCTCCCCCCCGTCCTTTTTATATGGGGGCCTCCCGGGGATTTGTACATAAGCTCTCTAGAGCTACATCATCTTAATCATGGAGTGTTGTGGGTCGAATAAAAGGGACGGGGGGGGGGGGAGAAGAAGTATTTCTGTTGTGATTTATGCTATTTGCTTCTTGTCATTTGATTGCATTACTGGCAAGAATTTCGGAGAGACATTTCGGACACTGTGATCCAATATAGCTAGGGCAAATTTACGGCCACAACGAATTAAACTGAAACAAGCCAGGGAAAAGGCCCTGGTTGTATCAAGCCGTTATGTATCTCAAGTGTCTCAACTAGAGGTCGCTCCATAAAATAAACTAAGAGATTTGGAGCTCTGTAAATATTTCGGACGCTTAAAAATTTCAGACAGCTTTATTTTCGGACGCATTTTTTTGTTCAAAATTAAAATCGTTCGAATCTTTTGCAAGTAATGTAGCTTTGATTGTTCAGCTTAGGTAGAGAAGGCGACTTTTTGAGTCATTTGTCAATATCATGTGTCATTCTTTGTCTTTAGGTAGATTAATAAGCCACCTGCAATTATAATAATGATAACTGAGTAAAAGCGAAAATCATGGATCTCCTTTCATTACAATTGCATGCTGTAAATAATATTGTACTGCTGTCACGAGGCAAGTGGCATGCACTGACATACCTAACACCAACGGTGGCATCGATCCAGTGTACAGGTAGTTATCATCAGCGACGTTCACATCATATACCAATGCACTGTACAATATTACGTCAAATGGTTAATAAAAGTTTAAGAGATGAACTGTGAGTCAAGTGTTCAACTTATATCGGATTTAAAAAAGTTTTCTTTCTAGAATTAGGTTACTGGTCGGTTTTTGCTAACTTGAACACACGCGATTTAGCGGCTCGGTGCCAAGAAATTCCAAACGTGAGCCTTGTCGCTGGCTAGCTTTGCTCTGAGTGTTTCTGTTGTGTTTTTGGGCAGGACACCTCATTACCATCGAGGAGCAAGAATGGGGCGAAGGGAAAACGTGAAGAAACATGGATTAAAATCGCCCGTAAAATCGGCTCAGTGTAGCATCATCTTAAAGTCAAGGAAAGCTTTGACAGTGTGATCCTTGGCCCTTGGATCGAAAATGATTCAAAGAATTGAAAAAAGGCATGTGGGGGAGATATAATGATGTTATACCAAGTTTCAGTACTTTCCGTAGAAAGGATGTATGAGAGTTAGTAAGGACTCATTTCAGCAAAGTCAGATTTTCTCACACAAGGACCGAGCTGCAGTTTCAGAGACATTACCTAGTCCTCTTGGACACCATTTTCTCCCAGACCCGGGTTTAGAACTACACTCTTAAAAGTGAACAATTTTAGTTACATTGAGAAATTCGTTTGTTCGTAATCAAGGGCTGTACTTGCAGAATACCTAAGACTCTCAATTTTGCTCTGGCTGTCAATCAGCTCGGTACATGCGCAGTAATGCCCTTGTTTTCCGAGAAAAGTCTATGAAATCTCAGCGAAGCGTGGAGAATTTGAAGACAGTTCTTTGCGCCGGACTGTCGAAGCCGGCCATCAAAACAAAGCATGAGTTTGAGACTAAGAGTTTCCTTGTAAAACCCTCTTAAACCGATGGATCAACGGCGGAAAACATGTGCGCGTCGCACTTTTATCAATTTTGCGATTCTAACAGCTGCATTGTACATCATTATCATGACGTTTTTGGTAGTAAATCTGCATCGTCTCGTGGTGTCGCAGTTTGCAAGAATTCAAACACTGGAAACTGTCGCAGACACACTGGCCGCGCGTGTTGACAAGTTGGAAAACAGCTTCACAGCTCAGAAGACGGATGACAAATCTGCGGGTGAAACTGATGGCGTTTTGGAGGAAAAATCTGCCCGTCTGAAAAACAAGGTTAGCTGTTTTGACGATGCGAATTAAGCAGAGTAGCTAAGCTTAATTGCGTATTCAAATATTGCCGTCAATTTGCTTATTAGTGTTCTTAGAACCGATGCATTCATTAGGAAGTACAAAGAACAATGGGAGATTGTTGTTTGCTATTTCTTCGCAGCTCGCTTTATCCGATCTTCCGCAAGGGAGGAAAAAAAGACAGTTTGAAGGCTTCTGCCCCTGTTTACAAGGTAATCTTATTGTTGCCAAGAACAACACTCAATAGTGACATGACACGGTTAAGAGCTCCAAGACACACATTTTAAAACAATTAATTGGTTTGCATCCAAAAGAATCCGCGTAGAACAGGTCAGAATTAAAGGTGAAATTGAACTTGTCTGCGGGGGAAAAAATGCAATCATCGCCACAGGACAGAGAAAGATTTTAAAAATGAGTTTGTATACTTCCGTGTTGGTGCCCATAAGTCGCGGATATGTAAACTAACCTGTTTTTACGAGAACCGAAAAAATAAACATTCACTCCCCACTTGGTATCCTGAAACTGGGCTCCAATCTATTGTGGAAACAACTACAATACAGTACAATAGCTTTATAAGTTATGCTATTTTATTGTTTAATTCGCGACGTGACCTTTAATCGAGGCAATAATAATATTGCCGCTGACACATCAACTTAAGATGTTTCCTTTTGAGTAATTTTGTTTCTCGGTAATGATTGTTTTGGCTACAACAGTTTAACATGGTTCTTCTGGAGCCTAAAATCTCACCGGTGTAAAAATTCGGCTTAAAAACGTACAATTGGATCGAGTAATTTGTTGACGCGCGAGTCGAGGCCCATAGATCCGGCGGAAAAGGTGTCTAGCTGGGAAAGTACGTGATAAACCATCGAACAATACAGAAAGTTCCAATTTTAAATACTTGATGATAGCTATAGGTCCCTGATGTGAAAAATGTTCGTGTACATGACCTCAACAGGCAGCTTAGACACAAAGGAAAAGATGTCGTGATATTTGATTACAAGTTGGCATGGAATGGATTTGTTTATTCGACCTTTGGATTGTCGAGATTCACTTCCACTATTCTTTTATATTTTCATTTTTTAATTTCTGGAAGAATATAACAGCGTTTCCGATCTGAGTGTGTAAATTAAATCCGCTATTCAGCTTTTGCTTCTGAGTTTCTCATCCAAAACGACCAAAATGATGAACACGTGTCAATTGCGTGACCGGAGAGTCAAAACAGGAAATCGCGGACAAAGGACTCTTGAAATAAAAGGATTCGCGGAACGAGTACCGCACCGCAGGGCTTCTAATGCTTAACGCTCAAACTAGTTAAATTTTGTTTCTAATCATGATAAGCATTCTCTGATTAGAAATTCCGTTTTCATTCTATAAGGCGAGAGATGAAAGGAAGCTCTTGTGGTAGCCACTGGATCATTTGATCAGCTATTATTCACAATCAGGGATGGATTAATTGATTTTTACCCATTTTAAATCTTACATATTCATGATAGATAAGATTGAACTGAAATTCTGTCCTTGGGTTGGTCAAGTAAGAATCAAAATTCAAAGCTTCTGTTTGACAAATGACTGGCAATCTTGATTTCCTCCTGCTCGCACAGTTCAAGAAAATATTGCTTGCATTAATTCACCTTCACAAGCTACTCAGTGTGTCAAAGGAGCTAAATTCAAGTGTTGAAAGACATGTTATTGTGTTTGAATTACCCACAGCAGTTTGTTTATTTGCAGATCATCCACTTAAAAGGTCTTGAAAACGTTATTTTGGTTTTAATCAGTTTGGTTCGGATTATAAAAAAGGAAAAAGAGTGTTCATACTTTTTCTGTAGTTTGTTGATAAATTAATGATGTGATATCGCTGTAATGTTTGATATGGCTAAGCAGACACAAGCTCACGTCGGTAGTTCGCGCATGCATGGTAGGCAATCCAGCAGTTACTAGCAGCAATCCACCAGTTACTCCCTCTTCTCTAAGCGAGCACAAAGAAAAGGGAATCTCTGTCTTGCAAGATGACAAAAGGAGAATCGTAACTTCAACTTGTGCCATTCTGTCAATCTCTAGTCTTGTACATAATTTTCATAATTCTTCAATTTTCCTTGCAGGACCCAAAGGAGAACCTGGACCCCCGGGACCGAAAGGAAGTTCAGGTACATGATGCACTGCTTGGCTAACAATTAAGTCAGCTGGTAATATAGCGTGAAGGCGCACGTGTGTGAATGGTGACAAGTGTTTACATGTGCCTGCCTCAAATAGTCTCTACTAAGAGCAGTCTCTTTTTCGCTTTGCCCGTTGTGCGTGACGCGAAAGAAGACCCCCAGATAAAAAATGGCCGCGCGAATTCCTGGGGGCGCTTCTGACAAAGGGCTGACGCTCGAAACGTCAGCTTTTCAACTCGTCACGGTGGCCAATTTACATTTTCAACTTAGTTGATACGACCAAATTACCTATTCGGAGTGTAGTCAATCTGTTGCGGGTCACGTGATAAGATCGCATATTCTGGTGAAGTCACGAACGTGGATCGTGCGAAAGTTGGAAATGTCGATAAACTGTCCGGCTGTTTAAGATGCCAGTGCAGCTATGCAAAGAAAAAGTTGTGTGCACCTGATGAGAAGGAAATGCAAATTTTACCGCGACGATTTGTAACCTTCTGTAATTAATATCTGAAAGATCATACATTTGAATTGTGGAGAAAGATATGAATTGATGATCGTCATCACAGTTATACGCAACTTAAGCAGTTGTAATTGAAAGGCTGAAAAAAATCAGGCCTTAACGGGATTCGAACCTATAACCTCTGCGATACCGGGGCAGTGCTCTACCAACTTAGCCATCAAGCCATCTGGGAGCTGGTCACTTTGTGAGTTCGTAATATACCCGTAGAAGGTGAAGAAAATTAATATATGAAAGGTCATATATTTGAACTGCGGAGAAAGATATGAATTTATGATTGATCATCGCATTTATACACACAACTTAAGCAGTTGTGAAATCAAAGCCTGAAAAAGATTCAGGCCTGATGAACGCAAACTAAATATGTTTATTTCCCCGAATACAGACAAACGTAACTGATGCATGAGCATAACGAGGGAGTAGTGTAGCTCGCAATGTTACTTGCAAAATCAGCAATTGTAGCTCTGACAAGCAATTGTGCTGAAATTCTTTTCCGCGCCCTTTTTTTTTCGGTTCGCTCAGTGAAACTCTTTTATTTCTAATAATCAACGTTTAAACCTGTGAGGTTTTGATGAGATACGGTAGCACAAGACCTTTATAATTAATATTGGAACACACATTATTCATGTATTTTCTAACCCGTTTCTTTTTCGCTTTTCGTAGGCCGGCGAGGTAAAAAAGGTAAACGAGGTTAGTTTGTGTTTTTGTAAGGAATAAGGCTCGAATTCTCGCCAATTTCTTTCTTATCATTCGTCCTCTGGCTGGAGAGGTTAAGATGAATTCTGCATTTTCCAAACATGTCATGTGCTTTGCCAATCTATAGGGACTTCTGAGTGTTTCTCTTTAGCTTTTTTTAAGTTGCCCAACATAGTGCGTATGCCGTTGTCTGTTCAGTGATTGGCAGAGAATTAGCAAACCACAATACAGAAAGAAAAATATAACAGGCGGTAATGGTGCTTTATGGTTAATCACCAAATGGCACCTTTTCCTCAGGGCACAATGGAGATCCAGGCCCTCCCGGCGAAAAAGGCGAAAATGGCTCTGTGGGCCCTCCAGGAATACAGGGTCCCAAAGGAACAAAAGGTGAGCTCTCCACATAAGGTTATAAGGTGGTCACGTGACTGAGGGTCACGCTTTGGAAATTGAAATTAGTTACTCTCAAAACTCTCGAAAATGAACGCAAAACCGAAGGTTAAAATCTTTCCATGTGGGCCAGTTGCAATTCCATAATGCTTACTTTGATTAGTTTAACCTGAATAAGGAATTTTATGAACAAAGAGAATAGAGCTAAGCAATCAAATTAAATATACAATTAACATTGAGTCATAATAAAAGACGGAAAACTGCCATTCCTGAGAAATATCGTAAAGTAACTTACTTTAATTCGGTTACAGTCTCCCTAACATTGTGGTTACTTCACTGCTTGTTCTTCACGCTAGAAAATCAAACGAAGCAATACATTAGTATTTTGCTTTGATATGTTTGTATTCCAGGTGACACCGGGCCGATAGGGCCTGAGGGGGTAGGGGGTAAGAATGGCTCTCAGGGCCCCCCTGGTGTTAAAGGAGACGTGGGACTCAAAGGCGATACAGGTAGGAACTTGCGCTCATATGCCTTTAAACCTGAAATTTATTCGTTCGCAGGCCTCGAAGAGGACGGGCAAGTGTCTCCCTTGTAATGTGGTTTAGAAAAAGTCGTATAGTTTTGTTTGAAATTTGCGGAGGGAAATTGTGCCTCCCCCAGGCTTAATAGAGTAAGGTCAGTTAATCGGTCAGTTTACACTGATAATAGCGTCCATTTTCTTTTCAATCCCGGCTGCATGCTTCGTTTTATTAAAGCATGCAGGCATACATTGTTAGGAGGCAATTACCACTTCAGAGTATCAATAAACAATTTCATGACTCGGATTTTTTTCCGTTTTGAACAAACAATAAAAAATATACATATAAAATAAATGTATGGTACAGAGTAGAAACATCAGCACAGGACAAAATATAGGAGGACAGGAGAGCATCTATGCAAATAAAAGCTTTTGTCTTGTTTTTTGTCTGTATAGGACCTCCTGGGCCGCCCGGAGCATCGGTGAGTAATATGCTGGTTGACGTTTTTACAAGTGTAGTGGTAAGAAATTCGCGCACAATTTTATAGAAAATCAGTGAAGAAAAAAAACTGTAGAATCACTAAGTCTTAACATTTAACTGATATATTTTTTTATCACTATCTAGATGAGTGAAAGCATTCACCTTGTTGGCGATGGACAAAAAATTCAAAATCCAAGTAATTTGCTTCTTTTTTGATAGCATTCCTTAAATGACGTAGTCCTTCCGGTCGATTAAAAACGTGCATGATTTTGAACGTAATCACTAATCAAGGGCAAATGTTCGTCAGCAGGGTTCCACCGCATTACGAACTGGGCAAAGAAGCACAGCGAGGGCAGCATCCTGTACCACTCATCAACCGGACACATCGAAGTCAAGAGAAAAGGTTATTACTACATTTACAGCCAAATGTATTACTATGATGGTACCACCATACAGATGGGTCACAACACCTACATCAATCATGACAAGGTCATGGAAAGTTCAGCGAGCGTTATTAGTGCCGAAAGAAAGTACAACACAAAGTATCATGGTGGGGTGTTCTTACTTCAGGAGAATGACACCATCTCCGTCCACATACCATACACCATGCACTATTTCATGGATACTGAGGGTAGCTTTTTCGGAGCCTTTTTGCTGCACCATATCGATTAGATTACACTGACGAGGCCGCTCACACGCGGGAATTTAAAAGCTCCTGAAAAGTTAAGGGACTCCATTGTTTTATTCCAATGGGAAGACTGTAAATAACTTGTTATATTTTCGATCGTTCAGTAACATCAGACTTAGCCTTCCACAGATGATTTGCTAGAAAGCTCGATGTTTCGTTTTAGGTTAGAATTCTGTTGTTTACGGTACTCAGCCTGAACGACCGGCCGCATTTTGTTTATCGCCCTAACTTTAAAATAATTATTTTAAAGTATCTTTGAAGGTTGTAACATTTCATGGTAGACATGGTCGTACAGCTCTATGATATCGGGTCGCCTGTAGTGGCAAGAGGATTTTCTAGCTTTTTAAATGGTATAATATAGAGATAAATCATTCATGTTCTAGGCGTCAAGCTGGTCAGTTGACGATGTTGTGTTCAGTTGGCCTGTGGTCTCGATGCTGCCTGATCTGTGCTCCAAGCCGTTTCCGCAACATTTTATTGGCTCATTTGATTTGATTTCATTCATTTGTCCATCAAGACCTTCTGTCAAACACATCGTGACGTAGTGTCTTTGGCAGTGTCATTTGCTATTTAACAGCTGCTCTTCAAGTTATATCCAAAGCGTACGGAACATTTCTCTTGTTGTTCGTGGTATTGGTGTTGACGATGACGATGAGAAAGATGATGATGATGATGATGATGATTATGCAAATAACGAAACTACGAACCAATAGAATACAGAAATAAAATTGTCTTCAGTATTACTTGCATTAACAGATAACAGTATGATAAGAGGTGTCATTTATTTCTCGAAAAAACAAATAGTTTTAGGATAAATGGTCTATGAAGGCGATCGACTGTAGGCACGTGACTGATTTTAAAACAAAGATTGATTAATTAACTAATTTAGCAGTTGTAGTTTTAAATGATTGATTCACACCAGGACAGATCACAGGCGGACAAAAACACTGTATTAGCTTTCAATCTATTGTTAGAGTGGATTGTTCAGTATATCATCATCATCATTATCGTTTTATGATTTTATTGGGCATAACCAGTGATGAACCTACCTTGGTGACTACCTTACTCTGTGACGCCGTTGCTTTCGATCTGTTTGCATTCAATCTGTGATCGTAACCATTTGAATTCCTCTCACCCAGAATGGGTTTGTTTCTTCACAGTATCTAGACGTACAGTTAGGAACTGGCTTTTAAAGTACAGATCAGGCAGAATTGAACACCATAATGGCATCGTGCAAGTACAAATATCAGGATATTACTACGTGTATTCGCAGATGTTTTATCATGACGGCACCCCACACCAAATGAGTCATCAGCTGTTCGTCAACCGACACAAGTTCTTGGAGAGTACATCTGCTGTTGTCAATGAAGCTAGAAAATATAATACCAACTACAACGGTGGTGTCGTTTTGCTGAACGCGACGGATCGCATTTTTGTCCGAACTCCTTTTTCTACTCATTATTACATGAATCCGAGTTCGAGCTATTTTGGCGCATTTCTGCTGCATCCTACAACACGTTGACCCTTCCTGTCCTGAAACTGAACGCATTGTCCTCAACGTTTGTTCTGGGAATTTGGTGATATATCAAGGCTGCTATGTTCCGGATAAGCTCCTCTCCCACTGACAACAGATTTTCCTTATCCTTTGTCGTCTTTCTGCTCGATCATGTAAGACAAAGAAACTTGTTGACCACTGTTGGGTTTTATAACTCTCCTAACACCTATTGCAAAATAGTTCCTCACTCAGCGGTTAACCGCTGGGAAACTAGCCGAGATACCTGGGTACCGAGTTGTAGGATCCTTTGACAGTTTAATAAAAGAAAAAAAAAGATTTCTTGTTCGCGCAACTTTAGGCCGTGTTCATAAATGACTGGTACCGTGGCTTGCCCTTTAAACGCACCAGCGACACACGTAATTTTCATAGGATTGTGTGACGAAAACATTTGCTTATGTAAACGAAGCTGAAAAGGCAGAATTGTCTTTGTCCCTGCATAAAAACACTGATATTAAACCCTGTATTAATGACCAGTAACATTCCGACGTGCCAAAGATGGCGGTCATAGCGGGTAACGGGCATGTAAGGACCAAGTACATGTCCTTAATTTGCTTGAAATCTGATCAGACAAAATACCACATGACAGCCATTTATGAATACTGGCCAGAGTTTTAAACAGCATTTCTAGTGTAGATTATTAAATATGAGTATTGCTAATTTCGCGCTAGACGAGTAACTGCTGTGAAAGTTAACTTAGCTTTTGTAGTTTTTTTTAGAAAGGAAATAGTATTATTCAGGCTAACGCCTTTAATATGTGTAGTTAAAGTTATATTTTATAGCCATTTAACAATCGATTTTTTTAAGGTATCGCTTAATGTATAAACTGCGTTGTAAAAGTTTTAATAATATGAACACAAGCTGTAACTTTTTCTTTGCTGCAATAGAAATAAAACAAGCGTTTTTGTACTGAACTTATATTTAGGTTTATGACGTAACACGATACACGAGTGAGAGAGGTACACGAGTGCTGGAGTTAGAAAATACAAAGTTGTGTTAGCTTTTCATTCCTGTACTTATTATGTTGATATTTGGCCGGATATAACAGTACTGTCGTTGTCGATATCTTCTTACGGATTATCAAAGAGATAAACGTAATGAGTGGAAATGAGAATGTAATGTCCATAAAGACAACAATGTTTGGGGCAGTCTGCAACCTCGGAGCTGCAGGGGCAGCTAGTCATGACGAGGCAGGCGCGATACGCTAGACAAAGATGGTGAACAGCATTTCATTGAAGAGTAGCCAAAGGTTAGGCTCGTGACCGGCTGTCAAAACGAAAGTAACACGCATTTAATTACTAAATTCCCCTTTTGGGCTAACAATAGCAACCGTTTACGACTGTTCACGAGCTCATCACGGGGAACGTCTGGCTGGTCACGTGTAAAAGTTGAGTAGTAAAAACATCTTTGCACTCCAAAGAGGTCAGAGAGCACAACGAGACAGCAAATTGCCCTTGACGATTCATTTTATGAAGAAGCAAAGTCTAAAAAATTACGGCAAAATTTTGAAGAAAAATGAGTTCAATTTTTATCCAAAGTGGAAATCTTCACGAACATAAACGATCGTTATTCCTTTCTTAGTGATGGACAGTTTATCGTAGAAATCTTTTACGGAATTTGCAGTACACTACCTTGGGAAGTATTCACTGGTTGATGACGGAAGTTCCATCGCAACAAAACCCTTCCAGCTTCCAGCGTGCCGCAGTCTCTTTTACTTTCACACACTTATTTTGATTTCGGACTTCCCCGTGGTTCTTAAGTACAAAATCATTATATCATTTCATGGTCAAAGTTTGCCCAAGGTACACTGAAAATTGAACTCCTCAAATTGGTGCCTCAATAAGATGGCGATCTGAGTATTGCATCCCGCAAATTTTGGCTATAAATATCCTGTCTCCCGTTAATTCCAGTGTCAAAAGTTAACACTTCTCCTTCTTGATATACCGGAATATCTTTTAGTATATCATTAATGTTCCTCCCAAATATCTCAGTTGTATCCCATTACTTTTATGCCTAAATCAGTATCCCGTATCTCGAAAATCCCTAACAGGGCCCTTAAATCACACATAATCACACATTCCATGGGCAAAGTAGAGTAGATAGATCGGTCAGAGATTTTCCCCTATTTCCTCGGTAAACAATGTAACGTCACTACACTTGGCTTCGAGCCAGGTTGTTTTTCATGTGACTCTATCCCGCTTTTCCGGGAATTTTCCCCTCGATCGCACTCTGCCATTGCTGTCTGTTGAGAAGTCTGTTCTTGTATTTTCCCAACGGCCATGAAAGAAAAAGAAAAGCCAAGCGGAAGCCAACTTCTCCCTGTTTTACTTGTTTGTATGTTGTTAGCCTGTGCTGGTCTTGTGTTTGCTGTTTACACCCACAAAGAACTCTGCTGGCTTCAAACCCAAGTCCGTGAACACGAGAAGCTTATCCAGACCTTACAGCTCGGTAACAATGCTCGAGATATCCAGGTAAGAGGTTTCTTGTCTTTTCCAGTTTGCTGCTGTGATTTAGTGGAATGGGTTTGGTATTACCACGGGCTTAAGAATTGTTTTAATGTAATTTTTGTGTATGTTTCAGGGGTCAGAGGAGGCTCGTTTCCGGAGAAGCGCTCAAACGTCTTGTACTTGCGTCGGTTAGTGGCCCAGATTTATTTTTTGTGCAGTAACAATTCTTATAAAGTTGTCCTGTTACAAGTGAGAGTTATAAAAGTTTACAAGAGAGCATTTGCATCTTCTTGGCTGGAAAGTCTTCTAGCCCTAATCCTTATAACAACAATCGTCTGAAGCCTGTCACGCAGACGCTAAATAGAGGTAGGATTACGTGACAAATCCAAGATTACTTGTAGCGTGACAAGAGTCATTTCTAAATTTTGTTTCCGTTTTCCTCACCAGGCCGGAGGGGAAGGCCTGGAAAACACGGTCCTGCTGGCCCTCCAGGTAAATTAATTCATAGCTTAAAATAAAAAAGAATATAAATCACTAAAGAAACGTTCTGTCGACTTTCCAACAGTTGTCTCATTTTTTTCTTGCTTGTAAATCCTGATGGCAGGACTAAAATGATTATAAATTTACCCTGAAGGAAAATTGATGCTTGTAGCTTGGGTAACTGAAAAAATTGAATCAGATCCAACTTACAGGATATCTTGCCTGGATCTTCAATAACACATCTTAGATTTCTCATCATTATAACAGTTTTTATATTTTCCATCATTTCAGAGGGTCCAACGTTATGATAGCTTTTTTCAATCTCGCATCTCGCCGCTATTTTTGGCTCAATTCCGCCATCGCGTCCCCAGTCAGAATATTTATCTCGATCCCGCCTGGTTAGAATGTAACTTCCGGTGATTTCCCGTTTTTCATTACGAGTCCCGCCGACAATTTTAAGACTATCCCGCATTCCGTTTATCAAAATGAGCAAGTCCCGTTCCAGCCGAAATATTATCCCGCATCCCGCCATCAAAAGTCTTGACAATCCTATCCCTGTGTTAATATGTTTTACTGCATCACATCACTTGTTATAAATTATTTTATCTCGCATTCACAGGGATACGAGGCTTTCCGGGAATGCCAGGTGAACGCGGTCCTGTTGGTCCCTCGGGTAACGCCTTCAACGCGTTTAACGTTTATTTGCTTCGTGTCTTAGTTTTCTTGAGTATTTCCTCGCAGAATCGTATGGCCTGGTCTGTAGTTTTGTTTTACAGGATAATCCTGTTTCTGATCTAATACTTCAACATTTCATCTTTCATTTGTAGGAGACACAGGCTTCCAAGGGCCTGTTGGTTCCCCCGGCCTTCCAGGTAAGGTTTCATTACCTTATGATAAAGTTCATTAAAATAATAATCAAGCGAATATACTGATCACAACTGAAAAATTCCTTCCGAGATCCGTGCTGTTGTTTCATATATTGCCAGAGGGACTTTTGTATTGAATGTTATTTTCGGCTTCTTCTCAGCCCATAATCTAGGTATTTCATCTTTCATTTGTAGGAGAAAGAGGCTTCCAAGGGCCTCTTGGTCCTGTTGTTCCCCCCGGAGCTCCAGGTAAGGACTTCATGACTTAAAAAAATAACGGAAATCATAAATAAAAACGAATGTATTGGACACAACTGAAAATTCCTTTCGAGATCCGTACTTTTGTTTGATATGTTGTCAAACGGACTGTTCTTAGTTTCAGTGTTAGTTTTCTCGAGTACTTCCTGGCAGAATCGTATCGCCTGGTCTGTAGTTTTGTTTTAAAGGATAATCTTGTTTCTGATCTAATACTTCAACATTTCATCTTTTATTTGTAGGAGAAAGAGGCTTTCAAGGACCTGTTGGTCCCTCCGGCCCTCCAGGTAAGGACTTAATAGTTTACAACAAAATTAATGAAAATAATAATCATACGAAATGTACTACTGAATCACAACTGGAAAATTCCTTCCGAGATCCGTATTATTGGTTCTATTGTCAAACGGACTTTTGTCTTCTCGGCCCACAATTCAGGCAATAAATTGTGAGGTCGGAATTAAATGTACATCGGAATTTTATTTACAGAATAAGGACAAACACGCGCTCGCAGTGGTATTACTGGAGATAGCTACGAGCATAAGGGTGAAGGGGTAGTGGTGATTCTTTTCGTTCAGTCCCAGAAAGCGTGCGGGAATATCCCCTTTATGTACCATATTAATAAGCCGGTGACTTCTTCACCCACTCTTCATCGTCTTTATCGTGTTCGTTTCGTCATACAATGCTGTTTGACATCCTTAATCCTTCTTGGATTAGCTTGTTTCTGTCTTTTAAATATTGGAATATGTTTCTGGGCCGTCTTTGACTTGCAGGACGTGTACAAGGGACGAATAAACACAACTTGCTGGGAATTCCAGGAGAACACGGACCGATTGGCCCTCCAGGTCCTCCAGGGCCTCCAGGTGAAGCTGGTGACAGACAAGCCGTGGCACTTGCCTCGGTCATATGTTTTGTTTTTTTGTTGTTTATATACCTTGCACAAACACCCTAAATCGCTAGGAAGAGAATTTAATTTGAATTTAATTTTTTCATGGACATTGCATGCCGCAAGTCGTAGGCACCGTCTCCTGCATCTTCAGTGTTATATGGTTATAGCAGGGGACGTTAAAGAACCCACACACCCACGCAAAGAGTAGGGAACGTAGTTCCCGGTGTTGTGGTCTGATCTCGTTGTTGTTGTTCGGGTTTGCTGCTTAATATAGGGCTAACCTCATTGCAGCTTGTTCCCCTTGGACGGTGTCCATAAAAAATCGACTATAACTATAAACTACCATCTCATATCCAACGCGCAGTTACAATTTTTTCATGGGCATATTTCCTCACTTATAATCTATGTGTGGCTTCAGCCCTGATGACTTGAAAGTTTACATTGAAATTGACATTATGAAAATAATAGTGACATGATAATAGTTATCGCAAGGTTATAAGACCTCAAGCAGGGGACTGATCTGAGAACGAAGAAATATTCAATTTCGGGATTTGATTCGTAAACAAACTCGTGGACTGCAAGTAGACGCGTACATGTATTGGTTTGTTTTTCCAGGGAGTACCGAGCGCTGGGGTAGTAATTCCTGGATTAAATACGATTCACTTATTTTTGTGACTTTTCCACCCACTGCATTATTTGTCATCTTAATGTGTTTCTACTTCCTCTCTGACTTCCAGGATTCCCAGGAGTACCAGGCTTGCAGGGAATGCCAGGGGAACCCGGTCCTGTTGGTTCTCCGCGACCTCCAGGTAATGACCTTAAAGTTTACAGTGAAATTAATGACGACGAAAGTAATCACAACCTGAAAACGAAAATTTTCCCCGAAATACGTACAGTTGAAGCAAACAAGTAATGACTAAAGGGAAAAAATGATCAACTTGATTTACAAACAAGGATTTAAACTTAGCTTACGTTATATTACATCGGCAATGAAGTCTAGTGTTTTAAACATGGTATTACGGATAACATTAGCATTAATGTGCTTTAACTAGTATAACATAGATAACGAAACATAAGTTATCATTACATGACATAAGTAATCAGATCATGACATGTAAATATCTATGAACTCGTCTCTATCGCGTTTAGGATTTACCGGACCTGCTGGTATGCCTGGACCGCAAGGTATCAAGGGAAATCGCGGTGACTTAGGTCGTACTGGTCAGATAGTCTTCATTGTTTTACTG
>OMLO01001347.1_pt1 | contig 18733 bp, 8 predicted proteins | sample 1674811 | NCBI WGS metagenome assembly OMLO01 (sample SAMN06265003, study PRJEB25207) | coral metagenome | isolation source: Coral host | place: Mexico:La Bocana,Puerto Morelos, Mexico | collected 2008-11-13 | reverse complement strand
TTAAAAGGAGAAATCGCTGTAATATGAAAGCAGATGAAAGAAGTGAATGATAAGGCTTAGGAAAAAAAAATAAGGTAAGGTCTAGGAAAACAACAGGATTACTTACATCTGTAATATTAAATAGGCCCTCTATATTATGGGTTATAAGAATGCCAGAGATGGAAAGAGCATATCAAAAATACCAAAATGGCCAAGTTTGAGGTCCCCAGCATTAAAGAGTAAGTTTATTTGACAGATTGAATTTTGGAAAATTTAGAGGATGTCTATGAAAAATGTAGCTGGAGAGTAAAATCTTGCACTTTCACAACTTTTTTTCCCTTACAAATCATCTTATGTTTTTATGAATTCAAATCATCATAAAATCTCATTATTTAATGGTTTCTGGCATTCTGGTACTATGACAAAATTCGCATCTTTGCTATCTAAGCCATCTTCAAACATAAAAAAGAAGTCTCTATGATAAGAAAAATGCTGTTTACTATTTCAAATATCTCTTTTCATTCCAGAGATAGTCAAGTTTTAAAAATATGCAAATTAGCCAATTGATGATGTCATACATTCAACCAAATTCTGATAAATATAATGAAGAAAGATATCTCGGCCAATTTTGCATCAGATGAATTTGATTCTTTGCAGTACGATTCTACGAAATGTACTCCACAGTACTAGCTCAACAGTTTTGTTGCCATGGCAACATACTGGGTTCAAGACCTCATAAATTTGTTAGCTCAAGTTTGTGACCTTATGTGTTTTTTAACTGAAAATTATCAACTTATTGAAATCGAGTAGGTAGGGACTGGAAAAGAGTGAGTTGCCATAGGAACATAATTTTTATAGTGGTAGGTGTGTATCCTATAGAACCATTAGGCTACCAAGTTTCAATGGTCTGTGATGCAAATTGGCCAAGATAGCTCTATTGATATACTTCATATAATATTGGGTTGAGTGTATGACATCATCAGTCATCTCATTTGTATATTTTACACATTTTTCAAACATATCTCTGGAACTAATGCAGACATTTACAAATGGTAAACAGCATTTTTATTCTTGGAATTCTTTAGAAGGTGTTTTTTCCTAGCACAAGTTGCATTTTTGTTTTCACAATAGCAAAAAATTTGGCTTGTGACTTATATCAGCAATATCCCTTCATGCACAAGTGCAATTCCACGTTAAATACTCTCTCTTTGATAGCCAATCAGACCGCGGGTTTACATGAGTAAAATTTGATCACAGTACCACTTACTTATGAAAAGTTGGTCATGTGATGGCTGAGCTACAAAGGGCCTATTTTTCCTTCTGCAGCTGGCCAAGCCATCATTTTCCTTTTTGGTGAGCAGTAAACTTGACTTAAACTTAGGTGAAGCATATGATGTGCACCATCGGGGTTAAATTTGAATGTGATATTTGATTGGCTGAACACTGAAATTTGCATCATACTACTGCACAAAATGTTGCAGATGGCAGATAGGCAAAGAAATTTGTTGTGCTTAATGTTGCAGAAGTAGGATAAAATTCTACTGCTGGAATATTGTGCACAACAACTTCATGGTTGGATGTACAATGCAATTTAGCCATTGCATGCAATATTTCACTGTGTATTCAGGTGTTAATTAGTCTTTATCACTTATTGTTATTTTGTCTGGTTGTCTATGTTGTAGTTAGAAATTAAATTCAGGTAAAAATTAAATTCCTTTGTCTCTTGACCCTTCTTATTCATTGATTATGAATAATTAGGGTTATAAGAAAAGGAAATTGAGAATCAAACTAGGTTAAAATTATTTTTACCTGAATTATATTTTTAACTACGACATCTACATAGGACTAACTTGTCATAAATCAGTGGTTAAATTTGAATGTGAGATTTTATTGTCTTAACACTGACATTTGGATCACTCTACTGCACAAAATGTTGCAGAGAGTGGATACTGGAGACATTTGTTGTGCACAATGTTGCAGACATAAGATGCAATATAGCACTGTGTATTCAGGCCTTAATTATCCTTTATCCTTTATGGCAGAGAAATAGCATTTAGTTATGGAAGGAGAAATCTTAAGCAAGCCTCTACCAAGGCTTCAAAGTTTGAAATTGTCTCCAAGTATCCCTAACTATTTCAACAAGCTTTTTTCAGCTTTAAGGAAAAAAAATGATTATATTTTTAATGGGATAATGGAGAGTTGGTCATGCTGCTCACACGAAACTTAAAATTGAAGCTAGATGCCTGGGGGATTTTTGAAGGTGTCTTTTCTATTTTTATGTATATATATGCTTTATTTCTGGTGTGGCAAAAAAAACATGGTGATGGTGAATTGTTCTATTCATCATGCCACAAAAAGTTGAGAGTTGTATACTGACTGTACATTGAAAAATTTGGAGTTACTGCATATATATTTGTAAGTACCAATATTTTTGTACTCTCCATTTCTTTCAGACTGCAAACGCAAGTTCCAGATTTAAATTCTAGCTTAGAGATGGTAACTATGTTAACTTCAAAAAAGGTATTGTCTTGTCTTGTAACAAGCTTGATTAACACAGGCAATTTAAAAAGCTAGTTTGGAGTAAAAATGTGTTGTTAAGTTAAGTGGTTATTTTGATGCATAATTTCATAATAGCTAGACTTTTGATAGATATTATGTACTGTTACACAGGGCTTAACAACTGGATGGAGATGTTGTCTTTAACAGCTAAGCCCTTGAGCACAAAATTGAAGGGAGATTTGCAGAAGATTTAGTGTGCTCATTGTTGGAGTAGGATGGGGGTGGGCTTATCAAAGTCTTGTGGTATGCTCTGGTCTGTGGTTTAGCGGGCCAGGATGTGAACTCAAGATCGTCTGTTTTAGAATCTCTTGCTTCACCAACATGGCTAAAACACCATGGTACAACAATCGTTTAAATTTGAGAGACCATGTTTAATCACATTTATAGAAATTAAGACTAAATGCATAGCAGAATATTTTGACAAAGGTACACATGAAAGCAAATGTGGCAAAGCACTGTGTTGTCTTGAGTGTTTGATATCACTTCATAGATACCGGTGCTAAGGAGGAAGCAATAATAGGTTGATAGATGATTTACATGATGAAGTCATTTGACTGTTAGTAGTACTAAGAATTTTTCACTTTATCTTTTTCTGATGCCAACCAGTGCAATTGTTATTTAAACTCTAATGTGGATACAATTTACATAATGGAGAGAAACAAAATGGGTCCTGGTAATTGTAGTCAAATGATGACATCATGAAAGTAAGCTTTCCAGATCACATAGCATGCAAACACCATCATGGTTATGATTTCTTTGTTTAAACTTGTTAAATTATTAATGAGTTTAAGCAGAAGCTTGTCATCTCAATTAAGATGAGAAGCTCCTGGCTTGAGAAGCAGATGTAATTAGAAATATACATACACTCAAACAGAGCCCATATCTCTGTTAGTAGTTTTATGCAGTTAACTAATTATTAATGTCTTGCTTTTGCTTTAGGATAGTTCCAAGCCACTTCAGAGCAGATTTTTATTGTCTGATCAGGTCTATTGCACTGCAGAAGTACCACCAACAGAAACAGTCATGTTGTGGCTTGGGGTAAACAAAATATATGTTCTACTTTCGTAAACCTCTATGTCATGAATATGAAGAATCTAATCATAGTAATTGGAATTCTTGTCTGACAATAAGGACAAATAGAACGTGCAGAACCAATTGTGATTTAGAATTTTGTTATAGATACCATCAATATTGTATAATAGGGCATTTGCTGGAGGTGTTCATGTAAGTAAGGTTTGACTGTACTCAATTGCCAAAAAAAATTGTAAAATTTTTGAGGTGTAGTAATGTTTGAACGATTAAAGCTGTAATTGTTGAAACCCGTAGACAAAAAACAAATGGGGGAATTGTATGGAGGAGAATTAAACAATGTGTTTTCCTATGATTTATATAGCGATGTATGTAAATGTGTACTTCATTTGAACAAATAGTTGATGGAAAGAAGGGTATGGAGTTCTGCAGTAACTACTATCACATTGAAATGGGAAGGAAAGAAAAAAGCATTACTGTAACAGCACAGGGTGTTTTTATTTGGCCACACCTTACCAAGAACTTACCCCACAGGTTTTGTTAATGTTGGGTCACCAGGCAAATTGATCAACTGTATTAAAGAATGATTAAATTGTTTGCCTGGTTTTACCATCTAGAGGAACATTTTTCTTATGAAGAAGTTCGGTTCAAAAAGTTTTCCCTGCTGTAAACCCCAGTTGCCAGGCTATTTGTACCATTCTTACTCCACTGTATCAAAGAACATTAAGGGTCACAATTGGACATCACATGAAGGAACAACACAGAAGTGAACCTAATGGAATTGCAAAGAATTTTAGGATTCTTAAGAAGTGCCAAAGCAAGCTTGACTGTCTTACTTCTGAAATGTTTTTTATTAGAATCTTTTTTTCAATTCTAATTTATTATAACCACACAATGAACACTATATAGTACTTACAATATGATATTTACCGGTACGTTATTAAATTAATTAATTAATTAATTAATTAATTACATCGCTCTACTTACACTACTTACAATGTGATTCTGCAAAACACGCAGTCAATATTTGTTTTTAACTTTTTTATTTATGCATGTATTATTTTCTTCTCATTCTTTAGCTTATAATATTAAAGTATGCTTTAATTATTAAATAAATATGTTTTTTACTACTATGCACATCATTATGCCATTGTTTTTTTACTTCTCTCACCTACTGTTTCCATACACATATTTTAGGTTTATATACTCTATATTTATGCACGTAATGTGAATTCTTGTACCAAGCTTGAAAATGACTGTTGAGTGGTTGAAACCTTATTCTTCTATAGCGTTGGTTTTGTCACAAAATCAGTTTCAAAGAACTTAATGACACAATTTTTTCTTCTTTTATATCTGATATCATTTTTCCATCTTCATCACCAACCCATCTTCATTAAATGTTAGAGAAAATAAGAGTATCATGTTGCCCATCATTGGAAGAAAAACAAAAGTATCAAGTTACAGACTTTGGCATGAATTGCGAGAAAGTAAAATTATCACATATTTTAGTTCAATGCCTTTGAATTTGAGATAAACAGAAATCAGTGCAAACAACATGGTAATAAGGAAAGCTGTCTTGGCTAACAAATATTGTCAGATATTTTTTGATTTAGAATAAAAAGTTACATATTTGAGCATCCAATGCTGAGATTAGGACTTAATCCAGCATTCTGTCATGTTCATTCATATTTGGTCCTTGGAAGCTGACTATCCCAGTCATTGCGAACTGGGAGTGGACAGGGGCTGGGACATGGATGACGATGACCTTGGCACTGCTGTACTTTACACTTTGTATTTTCTAAGAATGTTCAAATTATTAAGTTCAATGGTTGAATGTAACATCATCTAATGCATTTCTAATTTGAGACATGATCTTTTAGGTAAATTATGTGTATGTATCTGCAAATACATATATGCATTAGATTTGGCTGAACTGAAGTCACATTTTTTCCTGTATTATTTGACTGGTGCAGTTGAATATAATAGCAAGGTCTACCTATATACAACTGTGTTGATCGCAACTGTTTCAGATGTCGAACTTACCTTAAAGCCACATTAGGCTTGGCACATGTAAAGTTCAATGTTTGAACTAAGCCTTGATAACATGATCTGACAGGTTCTCGCAGAACAAGACATGTTGTAGATAGTTTCTGATGAGACTGTGCAATCATTCAATCTTTTCATAATTTCTGTTCCATTAGGCAAATGTGATGTTGGAGTACAGCATTAAAGAGGCAGAAGCTCTGTTATCCAAAAATTTGAATACAGCACAGAAAAACTTAAAAGAAATCGAAGAGGATTTGGGCTTTTTGAGAGATCAGTATACTACAACTGAAGTCAGTATCCTTCAAATACGTGTAATATTATTTATTATAAGTAAATACATTTATTATGTAGAGAAATAGAAATTATCTTTTCAAAAGAAAGGGGTTTGTTATTTTCACATGTGAATAAAGAACAGTATGTGCACATGGTTTACCCTTAATGAAACAAGAACTCAACGAGAGAGGATTTAAATGATTTACATGATAATATCATTTTTCTACAACTACCAGTGAGAATCATTGCCTCTTTTTGTTTCATATGTTAAATGTAATTTCGGTATATTAGACCAATACACAGTACAATGCAATTATACAATGTAATAGTAACACAAAATGTAATAACTTTTAATGTGAAATGTGATAGCACAGAATGTAATAATATTCTGGGTGGTACGTGTTTCTTCGAAATATGAGTGTTTGTGTTGGCTAGAGCCTAGAGACCAAAAATCTGTGATTTCATAAAGTGACAAACTCCTCAAGGGTTTTTCAAGAAGACTTCCAATTTTCAGGAAAAAAATGAAAAATGCATCAGGTGAATTCAGACAAAATCCATGGAAATAAGCGATGTATTTGTTTATTTTCTAAAACTACTATGTTTACTAATTAACAACAACTACATATCTCTCATATGTTATTCTTAGTTACATAGCATATACTTCTGAAGAAGAATTACCAAATTTAACAAAAATTGTTTTCGAAAAAAAAGAGATGATTTGAATACATTTAATGTTGATGGTAATTGAGAGGGAAAACAGTGTCCAACATAGCCGTTATTTCCACCAACAGGAGCGTTAAATGAGAACCAAATTTATAATTACACCTTCTTCCTTAACCTATGACCTGTAGACATGGCTAGAGTTTACAACTGGGAAGTCAAGAAGAGACAAGTGCAGCAGAAGTCTCCTTCAGAATAATACGAAAAGCATTTAGTACATTATTATTATTGTTATTGTTATTATTATTAGCATTATTATTATTATTATTATTATCAATGTTATTATTATTATTATTGATCTTTTGGTGTATTTAATTTTACTTTTTTTACAATAAATTGTTTGCTCAGTGATGTAACATTTTTCATTTCCGATAACCTTCTTTACATTGCTCATAATGCAAGAGATAAAACCAGTTGACAGTCTGCAAAGTGCATTGAGCTGACATCATGACTTCATACAAATACTGTACATAGCAAAAGCTTTGTGTCAGCCATGCCAATGATTTCATTTTTTTAATTGTCATTTTATGGCCTGGGAAACAGAGGCCTTTTATGTCACTTTGTGACAGAATGGAAACAAGAAGTACATGCAACAGGTGACGATGGTGTGTGACACATGAAAAGGAACTAAAAGATACATTTTCAAAACTGTGTAATCTCAAAGGGTGAACAAACAAAACTCACAGATTCTTAACTAAAGGCAAGGACAACTTGAAACCTTAATACGGGCACTGTGATCATCATGTTTTCAGGAATATGGAGAGATTTAGGAAATTCCTCCCTGCAAAGGGTATTGTGCTTTCAAACCAACATGTGAGAGGAATTTCTCGTCAGTCAATTTACATGAGAAAATATTACTGCTAAAAGAACCTTCGTGACAAAAACATTTCTTCATTTAGACAGTCAGCTAAAATGACCAAGGCATGATGTTTCTAGGTGTATTGCTTCTCTTCCTGGAGGTATTTCTATCCATCTGAGGTTCATAGCCTTTCAACAGACTCTGATAGTTTCCCCTTGGTATGGTTTACTTTGAGCCAATCGTATCACTTTACCCACCAAGGATCCTCAGGCCTTGCTTGATTTTATGGAAACCATTGTTACCAAAAAATTTCTGAAAATTAAAACTGCCATTTTCAAATCCCTCCAGTTTGAAGAGTAGTTTCAAAAAGCTTGGTTTTTGTGGTGGATTAGTGTGGATGGTAGGCTTACAGTAGAAGTAAAGCATTGTTAGAAGTAGCAACTTCTTTGAGTCCCTTCTGTAAATAGCATTGTTGTTGCAGCATGCTCAGGAATTGTGATGTTCATTATTGTAATGACTGTGCGACTTGTTTCATTATTTACATTATTATACTTTGAACTCACTGTCCCTTTTTTGATTGGTCGAAAGCATACAGTGAATTTTCGAAATCAATGCCTGTGATGTCATCTAGCCCCAGATTATACAATAATCATGTCAAGGACACTCAAGGTCACAGGTAGTCATGCCATGAATGACCCTGGTGCATGATTTCTAGGGGTAATCATGGCAAGTTTGCGTGCTTTATCTTGATTACCGTCACTGAAGAGGCAAAAACATGACTTCCATTCTTTTGTTCCGTTCAATGAATAATAAAACAATTATTAGATTCGGTTTTTGTGATATCCAGTATAATCAAGGTCTTGGCAAGGGTTATCAGCCTCAGCCTTCGGCTGATAACGCCTACCTTGACCTTGATTATTCTGGATATCTCAAAAGCCTCATCCCATAATTGTTTATAAGGGCTACTATGAGCCATTGTTGCATGCATGTACAATGTATCTGATGCAATGTCTGACAGACATTAAATAACCAAATGGCCTAAAATGTTAGCCAAGGGCTTGTTGTTTGAAATGTTCTGGAATCTTGCTGGTGATTATAATACTTGGATCAATATTACCAAACAATAGCTGGGGATGAGTCACTATATTTTAAAATATGCCTCTTATAAAGCAAAACAAACATGTAATCTGTCGTTTTCTAAAAGCTTTATTGACAGTTTCTTTCTTTGATTACATTTCTACAACTGCAGTATCTTTAAACCATCAGCAGACCTCGACTAATGAACTGCACTTGGTGGATTGAGTTAGCACACTCCTTATGTTCATCCTATGTAAACTAATTCACAAGCTCTCACAAAGAGCAATCTGCCCGGAGCTTATTGTTCAAACTCATATCAAATTTATTGTTAATTGTTATCATTCTAAGGAATAATAATACAATGCGCCATGTCAATGTATTGTGCCATTGTGTAAAATTATTTTAAAGGTGGCTGGAATTCTATTTGAAAGTAAACGTAGCAAATCTGAACATGCAACTTCTATGTTCACATTATCATTGAAATAACACCTGATGATTCAGTTATGATATATTTACTGCATAAAAAGTCCCACGATGATAAACACCACTGAATTACACACTCTTAATACTCAATGGGCCGCAATAACAATATTTCATTGCTGTTTATCAATACTCTGATTAAAATGATATACCTTATATTTGATATATCCTTAAGATTCTTAAGGAATTGTAAGTATGATCAATGAAATGTTTATGATCTAAATATTACACTTGTCTAACAATAAGCTCTGGACTAAATTTACTTACCTACAAAAATGATAAAAAAGATCACTTCGCAATGCAAACATTTAAAAAAGTGATATCAGAAAAAACCTGATAAACTGTACAGGGATTAATATTTTAAACATAATATCTTAAATTAACATTAACTACTAAAATTATCTTTCACATTGTACTTCCACTCATAACTCGACAATGCAACTGTAAATATATAAGAAATAAGTAGAAAAGCTAGCTTAACCCTTTCAAAATCATTTTTTTAGTTGACCATACATTGATTATGGCAAGTTGTGAGAATGTTCTTGTAAATCAAGACCAGCATTTCTTAGTTCAAAGGCCTTTCAATATTTAACTTATCTAATCTTGATTCTCGTCATGGTATTTACTTATGTTGGGAATATTTTTCAAGGTTTGGCAGCTTGAGGTTGATGGGTGCTTGCATAGAAATTCTTTCATCATACTTGATGGAAAATAGAAAAACTTCTTGCCCAGCAAGACAAGTTTCCTGACCAGCAAGAAACTGAGTTCAGATCAATATGTTCTACAAATGCCTTTCTTTTTCACAAAAAAGTATTAATTCCTGCTTTACAGATTACATATCCCCTACTTATGTGATGTATTCCACCAGATTCTAGTATACAGAAATGGATTTATTTTGATCTCTGTGTTCTCTTTTTGGCACAGGCTTTTAGCCAGACAAGTGTCCTGGAATCCGTGGTCGGTCACTTGTTAAGAAAACTGTTTTATTTTTCATGTTGCCTTGTAAACTGTTCATTTGAGCAAGCCCTATAGCGCATTTTGGAATCCTGCCAAAAAGCCTGTTTCAATACTGTATACCAACATGAACTGTTTCCCTGCAATAACTTCACTAGCATAATTCTAATGCATGTTTTTGAAAACCTGAATTACTTTCTTTTAGGAAATATCTGTCAGATTTGACTTTCTCAGTACTGATCTTCTGGTTAACCAATGAAACTAATATTATTATCCTGTTCAGTCTGTAATTAAAATATTTTCAATAGGATAAGTCTAAAATCTTACACTTAAAAACAACAGCATGTCAACATCAAAATGCATGAACTATAACAGTTCAACTGCTATCCTGCACGAATAATTTGCATTTAACTTCAATCAAACCTCAATAAAACATAAGGAGTATATATGGCATTTATAAAATGACTGCGTAATTCAACTTACAAACATTGTTTTACAAAATATTGTCAAATGAATTTTTTTCCCCTACATTGATAAGATTTAACTGGCATTAAACAAAAATACTATCACTAACAAATCTGTCATTTAATTATTACAGTCAAATAAATGTTATACCATTCTTTAAGTCCTCTACTTCAAGAATATATTAAAACCATCAAGTTACAAACTAGATTACTTACATTTGAGCTTAATTTTAAGGAGCAGAAGACCTTGAAGAACAGCACACAAAAACAGTCTATCTGACACATTGATCCATGTTGACATGCTGTGCTATCGCAAAAAAACTCTTCAAACTTTGAAGAACTGTTTTAAGGAAACCAATGCCGAACTTGTACTTACTTTGTACCCTTCCACAATTAAGTGAATTTGGTCAAGTCACAGATCATACCTTCTATGATTGAGAGTTTTAAGAGCCCTAGTCAGCGATACCTTTGTTTTTGTTTATATGTGAGAGTTGGCTATTTTAATCAGAGCATGTTGAAACAGAGGAAATCACTGTGAAACTACTAAAAATAAGCAAAAATACTTTTAGGAGCACAACTTACAGTAACGCAATTTAAAAGATTTCGCTTCACCATGCAACATGAATAATTTTGCTGGCATGAAAAATGGCAGAAGCTGACTGGGGTCCTTTTAAGGGTGACATTACAATATATCTTTGTAATTCTAAACACCAACATAACAAATTCTTGTACTACAAAAAGTTTGAAAAATATCCTGATTTGTCTAATTTATATAGCCAGCCAGAATACCAAAAAAGTTATGTACAAGCAGTAACTAATCATCTGAGTCGTCCAACATATGCTGGGTCAATGATTCAATACTTGTTTCTTCTGAATACTTATCGAGTACCTTTAAGACTTTTTCCACTTCATCTGGGAAAAGTTCACAAAGTTTGTCGTAAGCTTGGATTCGAAGCTCCTCATGTGATGAGTCACCACTTTCTTTTGGATTATCAGTGACATCATCGCATATTCCTCCGATTATTGGTGGTGCTCTTGACTGGAAATAACCATTCCTCTGACCATGATATGGAGTGCGTCTGTAACCTGGAGTATACCCTGGTGGTGCAGGGCCATAATGCTGATACTGCTGTTGGTGTGTGGGGTGATACTGATGGTGCTGCTGAGGAAATGGCGGAAGGTTCCAATGATTTAATGGCAGGCTACCTGGTGGATGGCTACTGACTTGTGGATTAGAGGAAAACTGTGGTGGATATGCATATGGATGCCTGCCAAACATCTGCTCTGATAACATCCACTCACCACTGACTACACCACTGTCACTAGCAAAACTTTGCAATGGCATTGAAGCGCCACGCACCATAATTTCTGGGGGCCCTGATGGGGATGAATATGGTGACTGAGGGTGGCAGACATGTGGAACACTACCACGTCTAACTACTGGACTGATGGGACCTGGAGAGGGTCCATAACAAGCCTGTTCTTGCACACTCGGAACACTAGGCATACTGTGTGTACGCTGGAAACGGTCCTGCATCATCTGGACCTCAGGAGGCAGTCCCTTAGGACCTGGTAAGGGATCAGATAGTCTCTGGCCAATTCCCACTGACTGGCGAGAACGTAGAGTAGGTGGGAACACTCTTGCCATCTCGGCAGGAAATTTGCTGTGTGGCGGAAGTGGAAGGGGCTTCTGACGAAAGTCTGTTGGCACTGAAGGAAGTGGCCTTGGGTGTTGTGGCACTTCAGGGGGACAAGGAGGCAGTGGTCGATTTGGTCTTGACACTTGGCCATAGGGAACCTCTGGGGGTAAGTGCTCAGTGCTTGGCAGATATGAATCTACCTCCTTTGTGGGATTTCGGTCGGGGTGTAGAAATCTGCATCTTTTCCCATAAGTACAGTTCCGCAGGTAAGGACAGAGCTTTCCACAGCCTTTTTTTAGGAACTCATCCAAGTTTGGACCATGTCGACCCAGAGGGTCATCTGGAGGCATGAATTTGTCATCGACAAATGTGTACATCAGCAACCGTTGCTCAATGACCTTCTTCCAGTCATGGCTCTCTCCCATTAAATCACGGAAGTTGTCATTAGACACAACCACACCATCATTATCTGCGGCGTGCTTTATTATGTATCTGTCATCATAGCATTTGATGATTCGACCATTAGTTGTTGTTCTACTAGGAGTCCATACCAGAAGCCGGTCCTGCTCAAGCCTCTTTAGGACATCTTGGTCCACAATTGGCGAGTCAGGCCGTGAAGACTTTTCCCGCCACTTTGGGACAAACACTTTGATGTCACGATGATTTCTTTGGAGAAACCAATCCACCACAATACCAATTCCCCTACATGAGAACACTCGCTGGGTACCATGACTGTAGAAAAATGAATAAGCACATAAAATGAGAATTAACTTTGGGACCTTTTGAAATCCAAGTATTTATCAAAACAAAGCACTACAGTGACTATACAGGGTTGTTATGGACATTTTAAAGTAGAAGGCTTTAGTGTTGGAGTGGGTTGTTGATCTTGATATAATTTTCTTATTAATGGGGGAAATATCCTCACAGGGCCATATTTAGGATGTGGCAAAATGACATTATGGCACAAGGCTAGCCTTAACAGTGTTCCATTTGCCAAAAAATAATAAAATAATAATAAAATAAGTCAGACTTGACCAGAGATTTTTTTCAATAAAATAAATAGTAAGGGTTAAGTAACCCAAGTAACCCCTCGCAGACACTGGTATCTGACTCTTACCCATAATGCCATTTGGCCATTTTAGTGCACTTCCCTGCTCTCTTGCAGAGTAGCCAGCTATGGTTATGCAGTAGACAGCAATATTTTCAATGGCAACTGGCAACTTATCATGTACAGCTATGCTATCATAACATGCTGCATACAGTTAGGAACCTTCCAACCCTGGTATGAGGAATTGTTATTTACTACATCAATGGATATCACACAAACACAGCACTTTATGGAACTTCCAATAGTCATCAGCAGATATATCAATGAACATTTTTGATATATAAAAAACACTATCCCATGTAATGATACAAATTTTTTAGATCGAATTAAATCAATGAACCCAAAATTGGTCTGCATATTCACAGTAAAAAGCACAAAAGGTTTTCCTATCATGTACAATTCATCTTCAGTAAACTTCAAAAAAGAAACAAGCTTTCAACTTTCTTTAAACCTTTTGCTTGCTTTCAAAAAGATAATTCCTAGTCAAGTGGAGACTGCAGGAAATCCAAAAAATGTTGCATGTCATCAAGAGATCCTGCATGCTCTCGTGCACATGCTAATGACATTAGAAATTAAAAGGGTTTGCAAGGCAATTCAATGGCATCAAGTTAATTGCTATCTTTGATACAATACATGTATTTCATGCCGAAGTCATCCAATCATTGGTTTCAATTATGCAGACATTTGATATTGCAGTTACATGATGTCCAGCACATTTTCTAAATATTAATCAATAGATGTAAAATTGTGAGAGTAAATTGACACCTTGGTAAACTGATCTCCTGGTATTTTGGTATTTTCCAGCTGCATGAATTGACCGGTAATTATCCTCTTAAATGCAGAACAGCTGATCAGGATGGAAATATTTGAGATGGTAAGCTACATGTATTTAAATGCACGTTTGGGTGAAGGCCAAGAACTACATTATTTTATTCCAAAATAGAACTTTGCTTTGGGGCCATCCTTAAAAAAAAAACCACCTGATTAAAACAAATACTTTTTTAGACCATTCATAACTAACACTTACAAACTTCAGTCCCTAAGGAACCATTTCCTTAAATGTAAATCAATCCCATGATGGGTCATTTGAAAACCATGCCGAAAGAAAATAATACAATTTGCCAGAGAATCACAATGTCAACAAATACAGTCTGCAGACATTGAAAATAGCTGTACTTGAACGTGTTTCTAACACGGGATTCAAATGCAGTATTTTGGGAATATTGTCTTGTGGTGGGTAAATATACAAAATGTCATAGATCCTTTTTCATGCTGCCACTTGAGTTATTACAGCCAGGTTATGAAGACCTAATGTGAATTTTTCCTGGTCAGTATCTTTATATTTATCATTGTCTTAAGCATTGAATATTTTTAAATGTGTACGTTTATGGCATGCTTCACTGAAACTCGACATAATTTCATAGCAGCGCCAAGTTTCAAAGTCCAGAATTTCTCAAATATGGGCGATGTGAAACTTTTGATGACTAATAATTTAACAGTTTGGATTTTTCATTTTGGATACTATCCAACACGTGTCACTTTCATGCTCTATTTCTGTAAATTAATCCTTTTCCTCCGGAAAGTATTCAGCTCAACAGATAATAATTCAAAACCTCTTGACAATCCAATCCAGGATAAAAGAACATAATTTTGTTGCAATAGACGATGGGCATGACTTGTGCGTGTATGTGACAGTTACAAAGTTCGTGCTGTAATATAACAAAGCAAATCAAAGTTATAGAGAAGTTGGTCGAAAGCACTTCGTGAGTAGGTCTTTAAGATGGTTTTAAAAAGATAAAGAAGCTTTAATTAAAATATGCACGAGAGCAAAATGAACAATTTAAATGTCATAACCTCATTTACTCACGGACACGTGTGACATTCTCGACTGCCGTTCTACAACCGCGTAAATTTCACGAACGACTCACTAATTGATTTGAAGTGATCTAGCTTCGAGATATTAACAGCTGCAACAAAACGAAGTATTGTACGTTCGATCGGTGTTTACTACTATAAAATTTCCACGCGAGCATTCGCAAGGTATTAGTTCGCTGACGATGTGCTAGAAATTTGTGTGGAATTCCACTCACGCACTCTCCACGATCCGTGAGCTTATATTTGTGCAAACAGAACTGTAGTACTCGATTGTTTTGCTGGTAGCGATTGTGCCATAGATAAATTTGACGTTCACAACAATAAAAAAATTTATTCCAACTGACACCGTACAAACTAAAGAATATATCACAACCCGTGCCAAACGACCGCAATTCCAAGGTCGAAGATTGTATATAAAAAAAAAATGATACATACCTCATCGCGACATTGCTGCCATCAATAACGATTGGTCTCAGACAGCTGGAATCTTCCAGCGCTGGAAGAGGTTTCTCATACGAAAAAGTAGACGATCCCTCTTCCAACTGCTTCACTGAAGACTGCGCTTTCACTAGTTCCGATAAAAGCGAGTTCGTGTCGGCTAAAGGACCAAGCTTGCTTAGCCCCGTTGCAATCGTGTCCTCGTGATAACCGAGTTTCTTAGCGAAGTCTCTTAGCGATTCTCCACTCGCTGCAACATCGCAAGTATTTTCAGAATCACGGAGTTTTTCTTTCTCTTCGATCTCATCAGTCTTATTCACCACTGTTCGATTCACGACCATTTCTTCTGCCGTCCTTTGTGCTACTTTTTTGCAGTTCGCTTCATCAGCACATTCCTGACTTTGAGAATCGAATTCTTTGCTCTCGGCACTAAAATCGGTCGAGATTTCAGTCCGCGAAATAAAGCTCGAATCGACTTGATTGGGATTCTTTAGCACGGTCGTTTCAACACTACTCGGCGCTTGTTGGTTTATGTGATCTCGGTCACACTCGTCTTTCTTTATGTCGACCACAGATGGAGCTTGTTTTGTCAAAGCGCTGTCAATTTGTGACGATGTATTGTTGTTTTCGTTCCAAACAATCTCTGCTTCTTCGAGCGAACAAAGTGTCCCAGAACAAAATGCTATGATGTAGTCCTGTAGAAAAAAATAAAAAGCGAAGTTAGCGCAACAGGTTTAAGTACAAAAAAGTACAAGACCGCCCAAACTAAGCAATAGTTTGTAGAGGCGCTATCCCCCAACCTTGGCTCGGCGAATGTCATCTTCGTCGCCTTCGACTTTCATCCAGCAACGTTCTGTATCGTTAGATTCTTCTCTCTTAAGTTGAACGTGGAATAAAAAATTAACTCTTTTTTCTACTAACGCAAACTTGGAATCCACTTGCTCTTTTAACAGCACAAATTCTAGAAAATTCTTGAGAACCATTTTCCCGATTAGTCCGACCACGCGTTTGTGTTTTTCTGCCTTCGCTCGATTGACAATAAGGGCGGGATGAAGAGTTTGAGACACCGGAAACGCTGACACTTGTCAATGACGTCATTAAGCTTGAACTACTTCCTTTGCAAATAGTACTGTAACTAGAACAATCGACAGATACTTAGATTTTCACGCGCAAGTTGTTGTTGTTTGAAAACATTTACTTTGCATGTCCGGACAACACGGTTTTAGGGCAGAATTGAAAATTCTATCGCCTGCGTCTTAGGCAAATAACTAACCGGAAAAGGGGGTTACCCCTTTTACAAAAATGCCTTGCGTTCCTTTGTCCAAATTTGGGGTCACATTTTTGTATCTCCGCTGAAATCATGTCTAAAAACAATTTGCTTGACGGGAATTGAGTGTTGGCCAACTTCAGAGCTTCCTCCAGCGCGAGTTATTGCCCTCGAGCTAGAAACAAACATCAAAATTGAAAATTAATTTTCTGTTTGTTTGTGATTTTGACAATTAAATGACTAAACATTTCAAACAGGCATCGCACCACGCCTTACCTCCTGTGGAGTTATTTAGATCTATTTAGTGTGCTTTACACAAACGTGCTTGAAATATCTTTCTTTTCACAAGCGGTTCACGGGAAATGTTTGCGGTAAATTGCGAAAAAAAAATACTTTTTTCTTCCTTCTCTCAGTCAATGTTTAGTCCAATATCACCCATGACAACACTTACACCATTTACATATCTTTTCTTGACAATGAACCAAAATTTAAACGGTTGTGGGTTTGTTCAGCTATTTTTTGTGCCTCCAGGGCAAAATTCTTGTCTTAAAAAAATGTTTTGTTTCACATTCTAAACATGTCGCTAAATTTCTCCCAGAAAATTATGCTGTATTTACAAATATTCTGTGTTTTTTTAGCAAGATTAGCAGCAGTGTTCATTGTTCACGATGTAGAGGCACTCAGCGGCCATTTTATCCCACTTGAAAAATGTTCAAGCTCATAGTTGAATCGAGAGTAATTGTTATTGTGTTCTTAACACCGTTAAGTTTCAGACAGCAAGACATTTCCTTGTGTTTCATGAAACACAAAACTTCTCTTTCAACAGCGTGTATCAAAACAGGCAAAACCATCACAATGTTAATTTTTCTTTCATAGGGTACAGCGCTTCATGCGAGAAAGTCCCTGCTACCTTATCCACCGGAAAGGTTGATCTAAATTTAACCTAATCTCTTAATTACCGAAACATTTTTGCTCAGCGGGTGTTTAGACATGAGACATTTTGTTGAGCTCGTGTCTTTCTTGAGTTTCTTTGCTGTGTAGAAGCGTAAATCTTTATTATGTTGTGGGTATGTCTTTTATTGTGGTTATTGCTTTTAGGAAGCTAAGCCGTCCCAAGGAAAACAAATACGAAGAGTAAACTACTCAGCATGCAATTTGCAGACCGTACCATGCTGGTTGACCGTGCCGTGGAGGATTGCAAAAACTCGCGCGAGGGAAGCGCGCGCACGAGGGAAATGCGCGCTCGAGAGGAAAATGACGTGAAAAAGGCGCGCCATATGCGAAATGCGCACAACTCTAGTTCCGAAACGGTCATTCTCTTTCTTCTCTGGGTCGATAATCTAGGATGAAACAAAAACGGAGTAATCAAGGATGCTGCGACCGTTTATCGTCATTTTGATCAGCTTTGGGGGCGGATTAATTATGAGGGCGTATAACCAAATTCCTACAAATTCTGGTTATTTCATTCCCTCACAGCCCCTATCTAGAACTATTATCTGTCTATTATTTTTAGTAGAGATCCGTCAAAGCAAAGCCGCTTAGTTTTAAAGGCATCCTCGAATGATGTTGCGCATACTTCGACAAGATGAGTTCCGGTAACAACATGATGACATGAGAGTTTTAAGTGGATTAAGGAATTAGTCTTGTCGAAAGGCGTGCACTACTGTGTGGTGTGGCTGAAACGCTGAATCATTCTGAAGGAAAAATCACTCTTCAGAGTCAGAGTCCGCGCGTTGACTAAGTTTTCAAAGCTTTCCCCGTTCAGTTCAGTTCGAGTGTCCTTCCAATCGAGAATATATTACCTGATCTCTAGCAAGAAAACGTATCGTCACATACTCAATTTGAAATATTCACTGGTATTCAAATCTATCAACACGCGGTTATCTTCTGTTTTGTTCATTTTGCGTACTGTCTCAGATGATAAAACACAACAACAAACTAGTAACAAAGTAACCATGGCAACGGTCGAGATACTAGTCACTCCGGCGAAGAGGAAATTGTTTTTGGCAAAATGTGTAATTTCAA
>OMLO01001346.1_pt1 | contig 18735 bp, 12 predicted proteins | sample 1674811 | NCBI WGS metagenome assembly OMLO01 (sample SAMN06265003, study PRJEB25207) | coral metagenome | isolation source: Coral host | place: Mexico:La Bocana,Puerto Morelos, Mexico | collected 2008-11-13 | reverse complement strand
AGTCGCTTAATGCTACAGAAACCGGGATAAGCTCCGGCCTGATGGGCCACTTAGGCTCGTATGCAGACTTTACCTTTTATTGCATAGTAGACATCTTGCTACATTTATCTGCTGTCTTCTGGGTTTTGAGAAGAACAGCTTTATTAATCACAACCTTGCTTATTCGTGTGCATCGGTATGCACGAGGGGGTTTGAGGACCAGAGGCGTGTGTGAGAGCAAACACAGCTTACGATTGATTTGTTTTTTTTTCTCCGTTCTACAAGCTCTTTCCTCTTTGTTATTCAGTGCACATTGAATTCACTTACTTTTCTCATTCGCCCAAAGCGTACCGTGAACTTTGGAAATCAGTGCCTGTGACGCCATCTAGCTACAGATTATACAAAAACCCTGTCGGGTGGTATTAATTTATGTTAATACATGTAATTAATGGCTAACAGCCATTGGCCAGATTGATCATGTGATCTCTACAGGTGCTTTGTATTAGGTTAGTTGTTGGACAATCTCATAGCGTTAGGTCTTGACAACCCACCCTTCCCACCCTTAAGGTGAAAGGGCCGAGGGGGTTCTCCTTTGTTAGATTTCATGTTAGTTACTTTGTCAATAAATTTGTTGAAGCCCATCTTGGTGTGACAGTAATTAACGACACACAAGGGTAATCATGTTATGTATGACCGCGGTGGATGATTTCTAATGGTGACCATGTCAAGTTCGCGCTTGCCGTCATAGAAGAAGCAACAACGCGACATTTTTGTATTCAATGTATAAACAATTATTAAATTCGGGTTTTTGTGATATCCAGAATGGCTATGATCTCTGTAGGATTTGTCAGCCGAAGCCGAAGGCCTCGGCTGATAACCCCTACCACGACCTTGATCATTCTTGATATCACAAAAGCTTCATTAAATAATTGTCTATGATTGTTTGTAAGATCTTCTTTGTTATGCTGATTGTTTGGGTTTGATATATTTTACAAAAGACGAGAATCGCGCTGTTTAAAATTCTATGAGCGCTATCGATCTTAACCAAATGTAAGCCCTTAGAATAAATATAATCATAAAGTAAATATTTTTACAATTGTGTATCTCTTTTTTTGAACTTCGCTGTTTCGTTGCACTCCTCCAGTATTATTTCCACAAATCTATATCGATGGGTATCACGCTGGTTATATTTCGCTTTTATTCATAACAAGCGTTCCATATATAGATTAATTACCCTATGCAAATATCCTTGAACTTATAAAAGGTACGCTGAAGTATCCAAAACATGATTTCACAACGCAAACGTTGTGCCGTTGCTTCGAAATATTTAATATCTATCCTACTGCTACGACGTGGTAAAAACAAAGAGATATCAAGTTTGAAATCTACATATATGCCCATGTACTTATTGTGCGTCATATGAGTTCACCTGCGTCAAAATTTAAGGGAGCCACAGTGTATCAGTTTGTGAAGCTTATGACCACGATTTAACGAGGTACTTTGAATTTGAAATTGGTACGAAGATTCAGCGGAAAATGTCCAAAACGGTAACAAAAGTTTCACCACAAAATTATCCTCGTAATCAAGTAGTACATTAGAAAGATAACAGAGTTGTGTTAATTTTGGAAAATTTGTTCGGAAAACGATTTTTTTAGGTGGCCTTGTTAAGTAGTGGCACTTCAAGGGACTGAACTAATGAGATGGAATAGAAACAGTCGGTTAATAATCCACGTAACAAGTTTTAGGATACTAAAAACAACAAGCGAGACCCCGAGATAATGCATCAATCATTTTTGGTGATACGTTTCTCTGGCCCTGTCAGTAAGCATGCTAACTTCTCTATTTGTTCTGACGCCGCCTGGTTCAAGTGCGCCGGTCGAAAGTCCAAACTGAATATTTCTTACTTAGAACCCTAGCAGTCAGCAAGTCCGTATAATGTGCGGGGTTGGCAAAAAGAAAAACAAACAAACAGTCGAACAAAACCTGTTACTAGGTAATCCACCCTGCGAAAGTGCTTGGTTCGATTTCCCGCGTATGAAGCAACTTGTACTATTAGCTCTGACGCTCAATGCATGCTAGACTAACACTGGTCCTTCCCCTCCCCCAAGCATTTTATCAGAATAGTTCACCGGTACAAATACTCCTGGGTGGAAAGAAGCCTGCCTGAGAACTAAAATATTGTTATCTAAGAACGCAACGCAATGATTCCGTTAAATTAAGAACTTCTTCTACCAGGACCGCTCGGTCTGAAGTCCAACGTGTCAACCATAAGGCTACGGCATCTCACATAATAGTGCAATTTCAACAATTATGAGTATTTCGGGCTGGGTCTTTGACATTTTTCTAGTGAATAACATAAAAATTAACTTCGAGTCTAATGACTTCAGTTCAGTCTACTTCTATTCTTGTCTTTTGTCATATCGTCCATCTGGACCACCTCGTTTTCCCCAGCCACCTCCTGTCGTGTCCTTTTGTGGCAACAAGGTAACAAGTAATCATCTGTGGCTGCTTCTGCTTCTTCGATCGTTTGGTGCATTGGGGCGAATACTGTCTCTGGAATCCAGTACATCAATAACCCAGCAATAGTTGCAACTGCTGCAAAAATGCTCACTGGAAAGGCAATGCTAAGGCCTGGTAATCGACCCTGGGGAGTCAAAAGGAAGGCGCTAGGTTATATCGAGGACTGGTATACCAGAGAAAACTTTGAAGAGGATTTAGCCTGCGGATTTATTGATAAATTACAATGTATTGCAATGGACACCTAATCATGCAGGTCTTTGTTCTAAAACAGTACCACACCTCGAACGAAATTATCGAAAACAGATTTAAAAAGTTATTATAAATGTAATTTGCTGTAATTCCGAAATAAAGGGACAAGTAAGTGATTCAGTGGTTCGAATCTTAAACTGGTCCATGAATAATTATATAAAAAATATATTTTTTGGGCTCTAAAACAGATTCAGATATACAAGAACCAGTCGGCATATACTCTAACCCACGCAACATTCTAACATCCAAGACTTACAACTCCCTGAAAACTTACCATCAAAGCGACATATGGAGCTAAGATTCCACCAACCCGAGCTGTAGTAGATCCGGTTCCCTGAGCTGTGTTCCTGGAAACAATAAATCAAAACAGATTCGATAACTGTATAACAGACAAGAATAAGGTCGAAAAAAAAAACAAACAAACAAACAGGTTCGTGTTTGCAGTGTTTTTGCCCCGCGTTTCCGTCAATAAATAAGTGCAAGCTAGGTTATCACTTTATCGTAAAGTATTGTTACAATTTTCTTTTTCCTGCTAATAGTGATAATCATGGTGATAATGATGATGATAGTGGTGATGATGATGATGATGTTGGTGTTGTTGTTGGCAATGTATTAGGAACCCACCTCAACACAGTTGGAAAGAGCTCCGAAGTGATGAGATAAACGCTAATCCAAGTGCAGTCAATAAACAGATAACCAGTCACGGATAGTGCTGTGGTTGCGTTAGGATAATCTAAAGTACAATTAACAAAAAGAACAGAATGGTCGTCTCCTTACAACGACGTGACACGGATTGTGTTGCTATATCAAATCAAAGCTTAAATCAATGCGATTCTAATTGATCATAGGCTGCCATCTCCCTTGTCCACGCCGGGTTTTATCAAAGGGGTCATTTGCAGAATAGAAGATCTGAGTAATTTTTTCTCAGTTAGTCTAGGTTGTTTTACAAAGTAATTAAGTTCCCATCTGTAAGATAATAAGCAATCTTAGATAATCCCCTCTGCACCTAGATCCACCTGGATCCGGTAACAGAATCTTCACACTACAAGAGTAATCTTTGTCACAGTGGTATTACAATCATCTCTAGCTTCCTTGATTTTTGTATTGCCTCAATTTAGTAGTTTGATTCTTTAATCTCGCTGACTGTTACCTTTGTAAAGGAACAAAACAAATATGAATGTAATCCCCACTAAAAGCATTGTGATGCTATGACAAGCACGGCGACCAAATCTTAAAAGCAATTATAAACACATCATGTTAAACGTCACAACAGAACAAAAGATGGTTTGGTAAGAGAGAGGCGTCCTGCATGCTACTCTTTTCTCGAGTTAATAAGGAGTCTGCAGAATAGAGTGTATATGTGATTCGTTGTTATATAAATGTACACAACTATTGATAGGTAACCGGTAATCAGATGACACTACATGATTCCGATGGTCTGGATGAAGTCTAGCTCATTGCTGACAATGGTTAAAGGTTTACCTGTCAGCTGAAATTTTAAACTAAAGCGTTCTGCTTTTGACTGAGATCTGCTAAATTTACTGATAGATGACAAATGGACAGAAATGTTAAATGATATCCGAGAAGTTACTAAAAATTTATCTGGTAGAACTGAGTTCCAGTACCTCAATCCAGACCCTCGATTTTGTTTAACGTAGTGCCATATCATCCGTATGAAATGCACTTCAGAATAGGTTTGTAAAGAGAGAAAATTCATGATTTTAAGTACAAGCAGCGGGAATGTAAAGAGAAGTCAATCTCTGGTCTTACTTTAAGAATAGGTACCACGTTACTGGAAGTTTGAAAACCGCGACTCCCTCCATAATAAGGTAGTTGACATAGATATTACCGACAAGCTGGTTGACAAACAGAAAAATTCCAAAACTGACCAATGCCACTGCAAACCTACAAAGATATTAAGGACAGTGATTATGTACGAAATGGACTGCAAATGAAATGAGCTAAAAGATAATAACACGAGCACAAATCACGCTCGTCAGCTATTTATTGGTTGTACGAAAAACAGCGTCACAAATACCTTCAACTTTCAGACTGACTGACCAACTGCCAGACCTATCGACTGCGTGACCGACTGACTGACAGTCAATGACTGACTGACTTACTAATTAACTGAATGACTCGTGACTGACTGACTGACTGATTGACGGAGTGACTGACTTCAAAGTGACTAATTGATTGACTGACACGTGACTGACTGACTTACTGAGTATACTGGCTAACTGACCAACTGTGATTAACCGAGATGACACATTCACTACAAAGGTTGACCGACCGGGACAGAAAGACCAAATGACTGACTGATCTATCGCCTGATTTACCAACTGACTAACCGACTGAGTGACTGACCATCCATTGTAGAAACAGACGATAAGTGAATGGTGAATGGCCAGCTTGTAGAGACCTACAGTAGTAATGGTATACGTAGGCATATAGCTTACCACTGATAGCAGAATATCAATGCCCATTTTCTCAGCTTTGGCGTGCGAAACATGTCGATCGGTGTATATTTCTTTGCTTCTCGTTCTCGTTCTAACTGGTCTCTCCTTACATTTTCCAAGAGCGTTCTCAATACCTCTGCGTTGACAGGTTTGCCCTTCTTGCCTCCAAAAGACTCGATAATGGATTGTGCCTCGTCCAGACGATCATGGGCGATCAGCCATCGAGGGGACTCTGGAAATACCCTGGAACGAAACATAAACCGTCAAGTATAAAAAAACCTTATAAAGCTAAATAGGAAAGACAGCATAAGGAAATAATTAATTATCCGCTTTTTAGCTTCAATTTTGCTTCCACATAAGCTTAAGCCCAAGCATGGACATAACACATTTTTTTTAATTTTGCGTTGTGGGCGTACTCACTACCCTAGCCTTATGGCTGTGATTGTGCTTGTGTCGTAGTGAAAAACCGGGCATTAATGAACTTACTTCCAAAAAGGAAATACCAACACCGCTGGAATTATTGTGGTTAATATGAGCCATCTCCAATCGCGTAGAAAATACGCGATAAGAACGAACATCGGTTGAAATCCATTGTGGAACAGAAATTCCAGATTTCCAGCAGCTGTCCTCTTACTTGGTCCAACCAATTCCATTACGTAGATGTACTGTGACAACAGGACGCCTGTGAGACTAAAGCCGAGTATGAACCGAAGAACCGCGAACAAAGGAATGGAATGAACAAATGCCGAAGCAGCTCCTGATATAATCTGAAAAAAATGAATTAATGGTGTCTAAAGATCGAGTAGGTACACTAAAGGAAGGTTAATGCTCTTGGCGTAGCCAGAAGAAACAAACAAGCAACAAATTATGAAATGAAGGTTGTCCTTGCTGCGTGCTACATAAACTTACCATTACAGCATTGCTGATAAAGATACATTTCTTTCTACCCCAGGCGTCTGAAATCATCCCGGTCACAAAGGAGCCAATCAGCATCCCAGCAAAGTAAACGGACTGGAGAGTGGCACCTAGGTAATCGCGCTCACAGATAAGGTTCCACTTAAAAATAGGAATAGAAATGTCTGGTGAACTAAATGTTGCTATAGACAGCGCAAATGTATATGATATCTTTATAGAGGATGTTTTGTTAACGAACTTCTTTTCAATTGTCATTATTCTAAGTATTTCTTTTTGGTACAAAGAGATTGCAGTTTCAGTGGTGATACCTACCTCTGACACAGTGCTGTGGAAAGGTCCATCGAATTTGTATGTCGTGCATTCCTTGCAGCACTTCTTTGCTTCACATGTGACATTTGGTGTGACACAGTGGAAGTCAGGAGTGCCATTTGCGAATACCAGCAATGTAAATTGAGTGGTGACGGGGAAGACTAACACGAAGCCGGTGAAAACAAGCCAAAAGATTTGGTATTTTCCCAACGATGAGACATGTTCAAAAATGTCGTCAAACTCAAAAGTTCGCTGTTCCTCGTCCGTCTTAGCTCCGTCAACCATCACTCCTGAAGTTGAATCAAAACAGGAACCAGAAATGGGCTTAAACGGAGCTTTTTTCCATCGTAAATGCACTGCCTTGTTATAACCCCCGGGCATCAGCGGTTTCCTGGCTACTAGTACGTCGGCTGTCTTAATGGATAAATAAATGTATTTATCATGGGATGGGTTATCTCGTCCCGTGGATGTTATGCCATTATGGCACGTTGTCACAAACGCCGCATGAGCGGGGGCGTTGGTATATATATCGCGTTATCTTCAGTTGTATTCTTGGTCTGACCTCATCATTTTCCAAAATAACAGAAAATTACCAATCCTCCTGAAGCTTTAGTTTCATCAGATTAAAACCCTTTAATATTTTGACGTTTTGCAACGTTTAACTGGGTTCTTCACTATGTAATAGGGCGTGCTTAAATTTCCAAGTCTATGCGTTGCGTGACAGGCTCGAAAGGGCTCCCGAGTAGGTCAAAAGATGAGTTATTGCTCAAGTTTTTGCTAGCTAAACAGATCTTGCTCTAGAAGAAGTATTAATTTCAATGTTTCGGAGCCATAGATTAATAACTTTCGTTTCGCTTTGTTTCTGTTTCTTTACGGTCCATAGGTTGGTACCCCTCTGAAGGGCACCAACATGGCGTCTCCATACAAAGCTCTATAAATTTGGGTGAAACACTTTTCCGAATAACGCGCGACTGAATAACCGCACAGATGTAAATCTTGGCGAGGCTGTTTATATATCAATAATCCTTCATATCCTACCTGTTTGACCTAATAAATGGCTACGATTTTTATTCTTGATTGCATGACACTGCAAACCAGCCATTTATTCGAGTCATACGGCCGCTCGTGATGACACACCCCAGCCAGATATATACTTGCATGATATTTGATTGAGCGGGCCCAATTATAATATAATGATTGGTTTCTTATAATCGCACAAAACCATTTCTACTTACAAAGTAAATAGATGTAGGGCTTAAGAAATTACATGTTTATAGCTGGGATCCTACGGTATGCTATGAATGCGAAAACCTGTCAACCAGTTTTAAGGGTCATGCCATAGCTATAGGAATTCCGAAGTTATTATTGCAAAAGTAAGATATTTTATATATTTTCTTCAGCAATCGTCAATATTAATTGCTTGCTTGTCACGGTTCCTCCGTCCGTCACCAATTGTTATTTGTGCTGGCCTTATAAATCAGGATCAGTTCTGGTATGTGCCTGTTAAGGGCCCTATTCAGCCGAGAGTTCTGTTTTTGTTTACACGCGGGAGTTTGGCTATATTTTATTCAGAGCATGTCGGGACGAAGGAAATTACTGTGAAACTACTTAAGATAGTTAAACTTACTTTCAGGAGCATGGCTACAGTAAAGAATCCATTATTTCGAGGGCATCGAAGTGACGGAGCAGACTAAGTCACCAAATCAAACCACCTTGTTTGTCTGGCTTGAGATTACTTTGACCGCATCAGTCAACTCAACATCACGCCATAACATAAATTGCAAATACGAGGATCGTTTTCAGCCGTTTTAGTCGCAAATAGGGTCAGTTTGGTCATTAATAGGGTCATTTTTGTCTTAAATAGGGTATAGTTTTTGTACTCTAGTCATTGGGTATGCTTTCAGAAGAAGCTTCTTTTTCATCAATATCGATAAGCCAATAACAAAAGCCCAAAAATTATGCTTAGGGCAACTATGTCAGCCGGTCATAAAATAATAGTATCGAATTTTTGGACAGGTCGTAGACAGAGAAGAGAACCATAGTAGAGAACCACTAACTATGAGGGAACTGATCGCAGATTTTGTTCAAAATAGGGTAAGGGTTTTGGGAACCGTGCCGCGCAACCCCACTAATGCTGGGATTACCCCCACACACCCCACCACCATACCAGCCCGCTTAGCTGCTGGGATTTTGCGCGAAACTGCTTTTATTTTGGATTTTGAAGTTCACTGTGGGAATTTCACTCGTAGCTTCGCGGCTCGGGAATCCTCTTCTCACAAAAACAAAATGGCAGCTCTGCCGCAAAAGATCACTCGCTCGTGCGTCCCGCCACCATGACATGTAACTAAGCAGGCTACTTAGTAACTGCCAACCCCGCTAAACACTCACGAGGAAGTAACATAGTTCGGAATAGCGATAGAAATTAGACGATAGTATATGACTTAGGGGTAAATCCAAGAAAACGGTTTTGATTACGAAATAACCGAGTCCGGTCGACTGTACGTGCAAAGCGTAAGGAGACGATGCAAAAGTTTTTAAATACGCTCAAAAATTCAAACAGGAAGGACAAACACCGTTGGAAACATATAGATGCATGTTGATACCAGATTCGCGACCGATACAGGAAGAACGAAATAAGAACACATCCTGAGAACAACTCATGTACAGTGGCTGCCTTTTGTCTCACCACTGATTTTGAAAGTACGATTGTTTAAAGACTGTTTTTAAAACAACCTCCAACGCTCCTGCTCCCCCATTCCCTCTCCTCTCTTCTTCCCTTCTCGAAAAAGCAGGCTATTACGCACCTTTCTTGTGGAAAGAGATCCCTCAGTACAGTTCAGTGCAGTGACTCAGAAAGACTAATTTACGAAGATGGAATCTGAGAGGACAGCTCTGACTCTGACCCTGGCGTAGATTTCAGAGGTTGATGGTTATCCATGCAATGTGATAATACTATTAGTCTCGTGCTCAATTAGCGGCAAAAAAAACAAACACTTGATCAGATCAGCAGGTTACTTTAAAATTAGTTCAACTCCGAAACCGGCAATCAAAATCGATGTCTTTCCATTTTTCAATCTAAGGGATTTTAAGGCTAAGGAATGTGATTTTAATTAAATCTTTGTCAAAAACATACGCATACAACCATAAAAATTGTCATGACAACATCTGATATTCTTGTATTTCAAATGAACTTACTACTTTACGACACAATGCCTGATTACATAACTAAACTTCCAACTTGAAAGTCTGAGTTTTGATTTTCCAGCTCTGTAAAATTAAAGTTTGCAAGTTTCCACTTCATTCTCATATACATTGCTTTCCAAACTTTCAACAAAACGTCAGCAACACCGGCGGTATGCACAAATTCTGACTTAAACATAGATGCTGATTTCATAGTCTTTTGTGTTCACACTGTAACGCAATGTTGTACATGGTAATGCCATGTTGTTTTTGATTTAATTAAATATTCTCTTCCAGAAAGGGATTATGTGTGACGATAGACATCATTTCACTCTGTTTTGTATAAAACAGATAGATTCCATGTTGCATGCGTCTGTCCAGTATAGATCACAAATGACGTCAAAATGTGGTAAGAACAAAAGAGGTGGCACACGAGCCGTTAGGTGAGTGTGTCAATGATGTTAAACTTACAATGCTACAATTACTTACGATGATCTCAGCTAATATCAATATTTTTCAATACTTTTTGACTGACAATGCCACGAAAAGAAAATTATCCTTGTAAATTACAATAATTGAAGCACGGTATAGGTAAAAGGGATTTGGACCAAGGACGATTACTTCGATCCTACTTTTAAATACAGAGGTACTCCCTTATATGGGCTATAAAGGTATGTGCGGCCTTAAAGGGTATGGGCTTCAGCCGTTTTGGTTATAATTACAGTATCGATATGGCCATTTTAATGGTTTTCACACTTTTGTCTTCAACCGGGTAGGGTTTTTTGTTTTAGAAGAAGCTACTTTTAATTTAATTTTAATTTAATTCATTCAATTTTCACTTTGATTATATAACAAAAAAATATATACAATATTACAAGATAATGATGATAATAATAATTGTAATAGCCACATTGATAAAAATCTTAGTACATAACAAGGCAGACTAGATGGGAACTGACGAACTATACGTGCCCGTCAACCCATTTTGAAAATAAAATATATGAATTAACTATCTACTAACTTCCTAACTAACTAGCTAACTAACAATCTAACTAACTAACTAACTAGCTAGTAACAACCTTACTAACTAACTGCTGATGTTAGCCCAGGTGGTATAGGGGCGCTCAGGGTCGAAAACCTTATCTTTATAGCACATAATCTTAAAAGAAGAAACACTAGAGTTTGCAGTCCTCCATTTTTTGGGCAAATTGTTACAAAAATAAGGAATCCTGTGAAAAAAAGTTATCTTAAAAAGTTCCATCGGTTGATTACTAGAGTGTGATCATCAGAACAGTAATAGTAATAGCAGGTTGGGACGTTTTAGGCGCTCGTTGTAGCTAAAATCGGGTAACATAAGCCGAGTCGTGCGTCGTTGTACCCCTTCTATTCTTTTTATCATGGTAACTGATTTTGGGCTCCAGATTTCAGAGGAGTACTCGAGGTGAGAACGTACGAGAGTCATAAAAGGGGACTTCAGAGTTGGTAATAAAATTTTCCTGCTGCTGATAATGCGACGAATGAAAAATAGCATTTTGTTAGCTTTGTTCACCGGAGCGTGGATGTGATCATCATTACCGATAACATCATCAACCAAAGCCCTTCATATATTATGTTTAGGGCAACTGTTCCAGTCGCAGCAGTCATAAATAGGACATTAAATGTTTGGTCAGGTCATAAATAAAGTACGAAAAAGGGTTTTGGGAAGCCGGCTGCATACCCCCACACAATTGTTCTGGGAGTACCCCTACGGAACTCTTAAAGCCATATTACTTGGCGTGATTTAGCCCTGGGAGATTGTGACTTTTTGCCACAACAAGGTATCCCATAATAATCTTCAGCCGCTTCTGTTTCCTCAATGGTTTGGTGCATTGGTGAGAAGAGCGTCTCTGGAACCCAGTACATCAATATCCCAGCAAGAGTTGAGACCACAGAAAAAATGACCACTGGAAACGCAATGCTGAGACCTGGTAACTGGGCCTGACGAAGTAAATGGAACGAACGTGCTTAGTTTATCAAGTTTCAAAAAAGCCGCTTACCATCCAAGCCCCATTTACAAGGTCCAACCCACTAAAGGTAGACAAAGTCAAGGGGATTTTTTTGCCCTGCGACAATAACACATCAGCCTTACAAGGGCGTACTACTGATCACTTCATGATGCGCTTCCCAATGCAAGCCTCCTAAGGCCACGGATATAATTAAAGGTTTCTTACTTCAATTAGAACTCATTTTGAGAATAAAAGAGGAGAAAAGGCGAGCGTGAGACTTGTTTTTTTTTTTTTTTTTGATTTAATTAGAAGAACATCAACTCGTTGTTTAATCAGGGTCTTATCTTTTCCGCAGAGGCTCCAAATGCTCGCTGTAGAAAACCGATGTGTTTGAGGTGAGTGCAGGCGCATAGTCAAATGGATAGATCGCCCGGAGCGGAGCGAGACTTCTGACTAACCGAGACTTCAGACTAACCATCAAAGCCACATATGGAGCTAAGATTCCGCCAATCCGAGCAGTCATAGATCCTGTTCCTTGAGCTGTATTCCTGGTAAAAAAGAAATTGAAGAGCTAGATTATTAACAATAACGTTGCTGTGAGGGCAGGGATACAAAATCCACCGAGAGGCGATCCCCTCCCAATATATGAACGAAAATGGAGGAGGGAGAAGGAGGAGGAGGAGGAGGAAGTAAATGAGATAAACGTACCTCAGCACGGTAGGAAAGAGTTCAGCTGTCACTAGATAAACACTCGTCCAGCTGCAGTCAATCATAAGGTATCCACAGAGAGACAGTGCGGTGGTCGCCACTGGAGATTCTGAAAATACCAAATCAAATTGCTTGTATCCAGGCTGTCACTATTAACATTACGTTGAGGAATGTCGCTGTTACGGAGAATATTACTGCATGTTGAATGGGAACAAGAGGTTAAACGCACTTGGTCAATATTAAAAGAAAAGGAATTCGATGGATCTCAGCCCCACACCTTATAGTACTATCCAAGGAACTACTACGCAAGTACCGTGATTTCTAGAAATATGACTTCAGGCCGCAGCAGACTGCTGCACCTCACAGTATAAATTATACCCGCTACGTTGCACATCAATGGCCAGCCCTATCAATTAAGACAATGAACCGCAGAATGGGCTCGACTGATTATCCAATACAGCCGGACGGTCACAGTGATAAAAAAGAGATTTGTTGACAGAGTTCAGTTACCATTCAGTCTAAAGCACGTGCTCATTGCACAAGTCTTTTACCTTTGTACACCATTAGAAACATTAAAAAAGTGACTCCCACCAAGATCATGATACTAGCATGGCAAATGCGGCGACCAAATCTGAGAAATAGCAAAGACGATGACATAAAATGAGTCACTGGAGCCAGTATAGGGCATAAACTACTCTGGCTTTATTCTTAGGTTTCAATGTGACAAACTTGCTGCATGCTTTTAGCAAGTAACTTTGTGTAGCATAAAGGAGGCTGACAACAGTTCCCAGCTCTTTTGTAAAAGTTATACTTTGTTATAATCGATTTGTAACAAGCCTAATAAGGTACAACGTTTTACAAAGTTAAACAAAAAATTGTGAAGAGGGTTCAGAGCAACCTTAAACTTTTGAAGGTTTAAAGAAATGATGGAAATTACGTTGAGGCCTATAGATAGATATTAGAAGACAATGCTACACATTGTTATATCTTCTGCTAAAAGAAGAGTTTAAATCATTGAAAAGAGAAGAGCACCATTGCTTACCTTAGGTATAAGATCCACGTGAGAGGTATCTTAAGAGTTGTAATAACGTTCATAATGGTATAATTGACGTAAAGATTGCCAACCAATTGAGAGATGAATATAAAAATACCAAAACCGACCAACGCCACGACAAACCTGCAACATAAGTATCCGTGAACAACGGAAATGTGTTTTACTCGAAGAATACAATCCTTATAGTGCTAACTCGGGTGTGGAAAACGTTTATGATGAATTAATGCGGAAACTTTCCAAGGCATTCCACTTTGGTGCTAAGTGTCATGGAGGAGAAGTAAATTCGGCTACTATACTAGGTGATATGCTTCTGACTAAATTAATTAGATTATTCGCCCTAGATTTTTGTACGTGATAAAACTCTCGTGCTTAAAATCTTAAAGATAAGGCAAGGCGTGGTGTTATAGTGGTCTGATGAAGGTTTGAACTCCGGTCACTCGGGGCCCCCGATCTCATCTGAGTTCTGCATTTCTTACGTTCTATCGACTAAGCTGGTTAAACCCGTTCACCTCCACCTGGTCTTTTTAGCCGCTGCCGCCACGTGTTCTTCAGAAGAGGGCTAGCGCCCTGAAGACGAAAACAGAATTAATCTTATTGAGGTTATCATTAATGTAATAGTAATACCACTGGTAGCAGATGATTGTTGTCCATTTTCTCAGTTTTGGCGTGCGAAACAGGTCGGTCGGTGTGTATTTTTTAGCTTCTCGTTCTTGTTCTATCTGGTCTCTCCTCACATTCTCCAGGAGCGTTCTCAATACCTCTGCGCTGACAGGTTTGTTATTTTTGCCTCCAAAACGCTCGATAATAGCTTTAGCCTCGTCCAGACGATCATGGGCAATGAGCCATCTTGGGGATTCTGGAAAAAATCTGTGAAAAGTGTCAAGTTTTAATTCGAATTATAGGTTTTTAATATATTAAACTGTTGTCCGACACCTTGCCTGATTGTTTTCCTCCGTTCTGATTGAACCGTTCAGGGGTGAACGGGAAATCGTTTATATTTACGGTAGATATGTGTGGCGGCAAAATGTAGACTTTTGAACCCTTTTGGTTCAAAGTATAGAAAAGTTGATCATTTTGGTTTAAAATAGGGAAGGTGAATTGTGCAGAGTATTTTTAGATGAACTTATCTTTTCCCATTAAAAACACGGAGTTTAATTGAACGAAAGGCGTTCGTGGTTTGCTGAAATATATTTTACAGAGTTACTTTTGAGACGTGTTTTGTTTTAGAGAGTTTTAGTTTCCAGTCAACCCACATCGTCTGGTATGATATGGAGTAAAAAGGCCCCCCACGAAATGAACCAAGCTGATTGAAGTCAGTCCCAGCCATATTACTTAATTTATACTAACCAATATTTATAGCAAAACAAAGGTGACTGTGAAGGGGTGAAAGTTTCAATGAACGTCTTGCTGTGCTCGAGTGAAAGGAATTTCGCGTTTTGTCACTAGTTTCTAGGGACCAGGCCAGGAAAGAAAAGCGCAAAATGTTCTTTATAACTATCCCGATGTCCAAAGATGCGTGTTTCCTTATTTACTTTACGAGGCTTTTAAACCTGCGTTCGATTACTTACTTCCAAAAAGGGAACAAGAGTACCGCAGGGAGAGTAACAATCATTATCAGATTTCTCCAATCACGTTCAAAATAAGCAATCAGGAGAAATAGCATCTGAAAACCACTGACAAGAAAGAGACCCATATTGGCAACAGCTGTTCTTTTGGTGGGGCCGACAAGTTCCATGACGTAGATATAATGTGTTAGCATAACTCCCGTCAGCCCAAAACCAACCATGAACCGAAGAACTGCAAACAAAGGGATGGAGTGAGCAAACGCTGACCAGAATCCCGTTAAAATCTGAAGAAAAAAAACAATCATACAGTGCATTGCAGTAGAAGTCTGGCAATTTACGTTTTAAAAGTACTGGTCTCGATATGTTCGTTACCCGGCGAGCCACCCTGCAGGCAGAGCAATTTCTTACGTACATATGGTTTGCACTTAAAAAAAGAATAAATAAAAGAGGCTCTGCTCGCAGGGTCGGGCGCGCGGGTCGGCTGAGTCGCGCGCGAGTAAAGGTCGAGTCAGACCTAGCTGGTGAGAGAAGTGATCCGGCGGGGAGGAGTCTGGTACGGAGGCGCCAAGAAATTATGTGATCTCACTTTTCTTGCGGCTTCGCTGCCCGACCTTGTGCTCTCCAACGTGAGCCTGTTCTAAGGCTATCAGTGTCCGTTATTTGTTCCCCTGGGAAACGTCTAGCTTACCATAATGGCATTGCAGATAAAAATGCATTTCTTTCGGCCCCAGGCGTCGGATACTATCCCGGTCGCAATTGAACCAACCAACATTCCAGCGAAGTAACAAGACTGAATAGTAGCGCCCAGGAATGCACGGTCACAAATAAGGTTCCACTGAAAAGAAAGGAAAAAAAGCTTAACTCTATTCTTAACTCCTTTTCTTATAATTGACAAAGATTTTTAATAATAGGATATCTACCTCTGACACAGTGCTGTGAAATGGTCCGTCAAACTCGTACGACGTACATCCGTCACAACATTTCTTTGGATCACACGTGACATTTGGCGTGACACAGTGGAATCCAGGAGTACCAAAACCAAATACCAGTAGGAAAAACTGACTTACGAGGGGAAAAACAATCAAATAAGAAGTGAAGTACAAGGTTTTCTGGTATTTTCCAAAGGGTGACACATGTTTAAAAATATCGTCAAACTCAGACGTACGCCTTTCACTTTTAGTTGAGATACTTTCATCCATCACTCCTGAAAAAAAAAGAAGGGGAAGAAAAAGTCAACATTAGAAACGGAGTGTAGCTTTCGACAACGACCGCTCTAGAAGCTGGCTACAATGCTATGGGTTCTCTTGACAGCCATGTGGAAAGAAGATGCGTGTGTCTTGATTACTTGAAATTGTCCCCTTTCAAACCTCATAACTTGCAAGCTCGCTCCAAGTAGATATCTCTTCACTGTTCTCTCAAAACGATCAGTTTATCTCGATTACTTTGAAATCAACTTCCATGGCTTTTCCTACACAGCACAAGTAATCATAGGTCGATATCTCGCCATGTTAGCCTTTGTGTTCTATTATCGAACGCAATAAGTGTTGTCGTGACAGAAATTGTCACTTGTACATATATACAAGTAATCAAATGATTTTTTCTCGTGCAATTAGGAATAAATAAGCACTAGCAAATTTTTCAATGATTACAAATTGCACTCGCCCTACAGGCTCGTGAAATTTTTTGTAGTCTTCGAAAAATTTACTTGTGCTTACTTTTTCAAAACTGCACTCGAAATCATTCGATTACCTATACGAATTTTACGACACGGGGTCCAATTACTAAATCGTATCTATAACAAATGTCGAAATTAAAAATGTCTTATCAAAATTTATTTGGAGGGAAAAATTCTGTAACGCTTTTAATAAGTTTTCAAAATTGCACGACACAGAGCGAAGGAAGCATTGAAAACGCACCTTATTGACGCGCGGTATCCAATTACAGGTATCCAATTACCAAAAGTTCAAATTTGATACTTCTAATTGGGCACCTACGTGATCGTGCGCCAATTACGTTACAAATAGACGCGCGGAGAACCAATCACGATCGAAAATTTTGTTATAGATGAACTTGTACCTGCGGCGGGGGCCTATTTCCAGGCTACCCGAAACTGGAATAAAGTATTACATTCTATCAAGAGAACTTGATTCTACCAAGAGATCATGGCCTCTTGATTCTATTTGTGTTTTCTTTTCACTGCTCACCTTGGGGTAGCTGGGGTGATAATAAATCAATTGGTAATGAACAGTTCAAGCTGAAAAAAAAACAATGATAAATAAATCCTCGGTATCTAGCCTTAAGGTTAGCCTAGGTAAGGGTAGCATGATTTAGCCCACCTCTCTAAGACCCTCAAACGAAATACAGCAAGAGGAACTTTCGTACCTTATATATGGACTTTTTGCGCTCATTTTTTGGTTTGTAATACAAGGCACAGCGGCGCAGTGGCGCAGTGAAATGGCCCAGTTGGATAAATTCTGACAATGGACATGGCTACGGTGCTCCTAGAAATAGACGCAAATTTAATTTCGGGTGACAATGCTTCAAACCAAGTGCGTTCGGCAGCGTATTCAACCCTAGAAAGTAGCACTGGTACCCTGCCTATATCTCTTTCAGTAGCAATCAAACAACGGCATATTTTGCATGTGCTGTATTAACGTGACTTAATTCACACAATCGCACCCACCTAAAGGTGACATTATACAATCGTACATAATCGATCGTACACAAACGTAGATCTTATGCGTGGATTCTGACATCCAAACTGAAGTCTTTTCTCATGCTCACCGCTAATACTGTAGCAAAGGACAACCAACACATACACAAAAATCCCTAAAAAGTGTGCAGCCTCGCTAAGCAATGCAATTTTAAACACTATCCAGGTTTCCACCTAGCCAGCCCGGCAGTTATGACACTTGCTATGAAAACTAGAATAAGTTGGACGCATACCCAATCGCACGAAGGCAAACTGCAAATTTGATGATGCATACGGAAATGAAAATAGGCTAGGAACTTAACACTTACCAAATATGCCTTAATTTCAAGATCCTTGGAAACCCAAGATTACCGGCAGGTACAACTTCCAAACGATTCTAGTACATGCCTCTGACACAAACTAGGAAATTAAATTTACCTTGGACTCCGAGTCCAAAAAGAGGGAAAGTGAGTGGAATTGAAACCATCATATTCTCTAGCCAAGAAAAAGAGCTACGAGCTTAATGTCCCCATCTGCTAGACACAATCGCACTTTCTGGCTTTGTCTTCCCGGGTGTGGTGTGTCAATTCATTGACCTCGCCGACCGCGCTGTTGTGACCGATTCTTGACCACAGTGAACAAAAGCCGAAAAAAAAAATATTTACGAAAGCAAACCACACGAAATAAAAATGGCCGACTTCCATCGTCGTGGTGCTCGACAAAATGTGCACCTTCCTAGTCCCCTCCGTCACGACTGAACACTCTTAGACAAAAACAATACTTAGCTGGGGAAATGGGGGCAAATGTTTAATCAGAATCGAGTGAGTGAGTGAGTTCGATAGGACTGCCTCCTAACCTCATGGAATGACTGCGTCATCCATGAGCAAAAACGGCCATACGATACATCACTCAATTAGCTACTAGGAATAGTTACCACTACAGCTGCCCCCGCTGTTAATCTGTTCTTTTAATCGTATCCGTTACTACAGTCAATGTTTCGCTTGATATTTTGGCTCTTCTGTAATTGATTGAAGATCATTTCCTGGGTTGGACTTTTACGAAGAAAATACTCAATGACCCTCAATGGCGGCACGTGTATTCTAAATTACTGTACTGATGA
>OMLO01001345.1_pt1 | contig 18736 bp, 9 predicted proteins | sample 1674811 | NCBI WGS metagenome assembly OMLO01 (sample SAMN06265003, study PRJEB25207) | coral metagenome | isolation source: Coral host | place: Mexico:La Bocana,Puerto Morelos, Mexico | collected 2008-11-13 | reverse complement strand
AACGAAATTACCTTGTTACCCCCACCGACGCAGCACCACAGTTTCTTTAGAAACTTTCACCCTTTATTCATTTGTTTTAAAGCATATATGGTTATAAACTTGATTTACAAGTTTGACCACATTTCTGAAGGCGAGATATCTTTTCTGGAATAGATGTGTTCTTGACATAAGAAACTGTGTCGTGACTTAGTTGCAATGAATTAAACAGCAGCAACAACAGCTATCAAAAGAAATTTTTTTATCAACATAGTAGTGTACATCAAATTTGAAAGTGACGCTAGTGTTTTAATATATCTGGGTTAGAATATAATTTACAGAAATAATTCTCCGAGTCTGAACGGGATAATCTTTCATACAAGCAACAGTCCAGTGCTTGTAGGAAGAACTCTTAACATAGAGTTTCATTCACAAGGGAGTAATTACAGTTTGTGTCAGTGACGTCTTTGGGATACTAGCGAAAGCTTCACAAAAATAGACTTTAGACTTAGCTTGTTTCGACCCTGAACGAAATTTCAATTTGAACATTGTTTACAACTGCTCTAATGAGATAAAGGATTGGGAGATCGCTCTCTGCGCTGTTGTCTAAGATCCATTTAGTTTTGTTTACACCGAGCTAAGGTCATTGGAGTTTTAAAAAGCATTTTATAAAACGCGCCTCTCCTACAAGACCTGCTGAAAGAGCTTCTTTGAAAACAAAACCTGCCCGAATCTACAAATCAACATATGATACGGCACCATTACAAAAATAATGTGAACGTTTTCGTGGCTGTTTTAATCAGCAGCTTCTTTAACTGAATTATTTGATCTCTCTCGTGGAAGAGCACTGCCAGCACTCCAGACTGTCTTTAAACAACAGGAATTTTAAACACCCCTTAATTTATGGACTGAGATCGTTTATGAATCCATCAAAGCAAAGCACAATGAAAAGTAATTTCTTGACGTAAAGCAATGCTGCGAAAACATCTCAGTAAATTTACAAGAGTCTAAGGGTTTTGAGTAAGATTTGAAAACTTGACCTCCCCCCCGTATGGTTTCGTGGTTCCCATTATGCAATCCGTTGCCGTCCGTCGGCTATAAGATTCAAATTCTATTAAATTATTGTTATTTGCCGAAAAATATTCCAAAAAACGATGTACCTATAATATTTTAAGCTTTTCAGAATAATGCTAAAATATCAGTGACAGTTCTCCTTTGACGTCCGGCGTGAGCATGCGCAGCACATGTGTCATGTCAGCTTGTAGATTATGCTTTGTTGTTGTCAATCAAACGTCTCGTCATCACAATGACACCAGCCACACCAACTGCAACGGCCACAGATCCACAGCCAACTGCTACCACCATGTCGATTACATCAGAAGACCGCTTTGTTCGTTTTGTGTTTCCAGTCTAACAGGAAATACCAGAATCATCTTAAATCTTGACTTGTGCAAATTTCGTACACTAAAGAAACCACGATACGGTTTGTGTATCTTGAAAAGACTAAGGTCGGCATTTGTAAACGGTGTTGATTGTCTCTATCCTTGATTCTCTATTTTTCCTTTATGGCTTATTATTATCTCTTTTATCTTTTTCTATCTTAGTAAACTACTATTTTCAAGTTTCCTTCAATTTAAAGAAAATTTTATACGTGGCCAAAGTAACGCCGTGAGTGAGCTCCTTTAACGTGATCTTCTTCTTCCTCACTTCATTTACTGAGACATATGTGAGATGTTCCAGTCATGGATTATAAGGACAGCTTCATAAAATGAAATGTCAATAGAGTGATAAAAAAATGAGCAAGGTAAGAACCTAAAACAAATAGCTTTGCCACGAGATGGCCTCAAGAACGATTATAATGTTGTTTATCGCCTTCCTGATTATCTCATCGAAGAGACTACGAAGAAAAAGTTCTCCAACTCACCCCAAACGCAGTCACTGTGGTCATGTCATCTTCTCCATTGTCGACAATAAAAGGTTCTGTGGTTTCTGTTCCAGAAGCTTTCTCTTGAAGGTTTTCTTCAATAGCGGGTTCCCCTTTTCCTTCTCCTGTGTGCAGTGATAGAAAGGATCATGTAAAAATGGAATGTTATCTTCAAAAAATTGGAAATGAGGTAGCTGCTCAAGGTATTGACGATAGAAGTTATAGCATAATTATGTGAATGGAAAATCTGAATAATTGTACGTCGGTGGGAATTGAAACTGCAAGCTCCAAGGCCTGGTAATATAATATTTACTAGGCTACGAGACCAGAAAGGATAAATTATAAAATTTGCTCTTCAATTCTTAGATTGAACATTTCATAAAAGAAGATATACAGGTAATCCAGTACTTCAAATATTAAAAGCAAGCCCTATGTTTTATACATCGCCGAAGTCATAGCCAAAGTTAGGAGATAATAGTATCCAAGGGATAGAAGTCCTTCTACATCTCAGAAATCTGAAAAATTCCGTTAACTGTTATTACCAGTTTTCTTTTGTAATTTTGTAATAGTCGTATTTTTCCAGGCCTCACATTTGCCTCTGAGTTACATCTTTCTTCGAAGGAAACGTGACACTCATCATCAATATTGATGCATATTATGATTTTGTACTTTCCAACTGTCAAAGGGGAAGACATACCTTTCATCTTAGCTTTTGCCTTGGACATTACAGAAAGCATCGTATCAAACTTGGGGTTATCAGACTGCTTGAGAGCACACGAGTCCGAATTAAAACATTTGACTAGATAACAGTTTTTGTTGACCATGAAGGCAACATCACATCTCTTAGATCCACAGCAGTGTACTACACATTCATCCATCTTGTTTATTCCTGCTATTTTGTAATATTTTCCAGCCTTGGCGCCTTTACTTAGGGTGACATTATAGTTCACTGCAGTTTTCCTACAAGGCGTCTTGTCAGACGAGATCAGTTCCAGATTTGCGGCTAGAGGAGTAGTAGATAAAGTGTGTTATTGTTTAAACAAATTGAAATAAATCGATGTGGATATTGAGAGTAAAATTGAGGAATTGAGAAAACGACTTGACCAAAATAATAGGAAGAGTGTAGTTCTAGTTGGTATTTCACAAAACATGGTTCATGAGGAGGAATTTCTAATTGGTTTTCTAATTTTCTAATTGGTTAATTACGATCAATTTGCTCAAATAAGCTAAATCGCTACATGCCGAATGGTATAATCGTTGATCAAGATAACAAATTATCACAAAATTACTTTTTATCTCACCTGCTATACCAATATGTAAGAGTAAAAATAAACAAGCCAGAACGGTCTCCATGTCTCGCTTTTCCCCACTTTCTACGCTAATGAAAGAGAAGATAATCAACAAAAAGCCACCTACGACGTACAAACTATATATAGATTTTCTCCAGTATTCTTTAATAATGGTTTACATAGTTTTACACCTAGTTTGTACTGTTTTCTCTCACTCTACCTGCCTACCCAGTTAGTCTCTCCCCAGACTTGCTCTCTCTGCAGTGACCTTCACGGTAAACCATGTATCTAAAGGTTTCTAATGAAATTGTTCTGCAACGTTTCCTACAAGTAGCTCCAACCTAGCATATAAGCAGGTAAACCAGCTTGGCAAGGTTTGCAAATTTCGGTGACTGGGATTTCATTACGATTTCGTATTGAAGCCATAGTGTAAAACCGATTCGTCTGCCCACAGTCCACAACTGTTACCCCTGTACAGTTGATTACTTTGCTCAAGCCTTCAATTATCTCGAGAGAAAGTAGACGGTCTGTAAGGAAACTAAGTAAAACTACAATAGACAGCGGCATTCTCCAAAATCACTAAACCGTGTCGAGGCAATTAATTTTATCCCCCACGGTCTTACCAGAACAGACATATGCTTCAGAAGATAATCTGGAATAGTCAACCTTTTAGCATTTCTTCGATTCTGAAACAAACCTACCTACTGTAAACAGCGCGCGCCATTTGAACCGAATTATCTTAATTCTTAGCTTTTAATTTATTTTATGCGGCTGCCGTGAAATGTTCAATTAAGATGATTCTGTTATTACGTTTTATATTGGATGTTTATTAACAAGATTCCGAAACGGAAGCAAATATGTAGATCTTAGGGAGTTTCCCTTAACGGTATTTAAATTATAGTTCAATAGTGACATGCTCCAAAGCTCCAATTTACTCGGTTAGAGATTTGTGAAAAAGATATGGAACAGTTTAAAAACTAGAAACCGCCGTGTAGTTGTACAACAAACTGAGAATAGGGCACCAGAAAAACACCTCATGGATAACATAAACTTGTTAATGTCAAAATTGTATTTGCATTGCTGGGTTTTTCAAAGTTTTTTTCTCTTGTACGTTTTCTTTTTCTTCCAAAGAGATGCTAAATGTGAAATTAATTTAAGTTTCTTATTTATATAATATAAAACGTAATGTATCAGTTTCGCTAGAAATATACGAACTCTTCCAAGACTTGTGAGATCGCGGAGCGTTCACTGTTGCTGGCTATGATTTTTTGAGGTTGTAAGTTTAGATATTGCTTGACCTAACAAGCGATTAACTATAATTCAAAACAATAAAATAAATCAAGGCGTACATACATTTACTTACCAAAGAAAATCAGGATTTCCGGAGCTCGTTAGGAAAAGATGAAGTCACTTTAGTCCCTAGAGACCATTACTAATAAATTGAAGTTGGAGCATGCGCAGTGCAGCGGGTAGAATAGTACCTGCCAGTGACGACTGGTATGTTATGACAGTAACAATGTGTTTAGAATGACTTGTCACAGTAATTGTGTCTGTAATATCACCTTGTTAATCGACCAAGCATCTCCTGTAAACAAACTTTCTGGCGTTTAGCAGAAGTCTCTTTGCACAGCTGGTTTCATTCAGACGATCAGTTTTACGCTACTTGATTGAAATCTTGGTTGTTAGAATTCACGGAGCCCGCGAACATTTTGCAGGTAGGTTGTTAACCTAAAACGACGTATCACCATTTTAACAAGTGTTCTCGATTTCCAGAATTCTTATTAGCGGATCTCCGGCGTCCCGATGGGACACTAACCGGAGCACCATAACCATTGGAACAGAGCCTCGTGTATGCATCGAAATAGAAAGCCATGCAACTCTTTTTTCGTGTTCAACACGGCTTGCGTTATGGCCTGTGGGTGGTGCGCCCTACGATGACAGTGAAGACGACGATGACGTCCCGCAACATGGCAACCACACTCCAGTTAACAGGTATATAGAGGCATGCAGCCTTGATTTTTTTTTCAAATAATGCAGTCGACTTAATTAGTTTACAGCGTACATTTTTATATTGGAAATCCATGTTCACTTGACACCTGTGAAAACCAGGTATCGGCTAACCAGTGTTACGTGACTATATCGCTTGTTTAGGTTCCGTGTTTTTTGAAGTCTACTGCCTCCCAGGTTCCTCTTTCTGTTTAGATCGGAGGCCTAAGCCAGCTGGTTAACTTATTTTTATCAGGGGCTCCGCTTTTAGGCTTGGCTAAATCGTTATCTCTGCGGATAAATCCACAAAGATCGATACTCGCTCGATTTTTTCTTGGACTCGACTGTTCAAACTTCCACCAATTCCTAAACTAGATCTATAAGTATTGTATCAGAGCGCACTTTGCATATCAATTGACATACATAATAGATAATCCATCAAAATGGCTATGAGCCACTTAACTTGGAAAATGGATCGTCTGAAAACAGTGGCAATTTTGATGCCACTGAACTAAGGTCCTAATCCGTAGGTTAAGTCAAAATACAGTCCACTGGCATTGTTAAAAGAAATAGTGCAAAACGCAAAGGCAAAGAGAACACACAAGGAGGTGTGGTACAGTTGTCCGAGACCGCTTTTTATCACCACAGCAAGTAATAATTTTCAAGTATAATAATTCTCATTTTCTTTTCTATTTTTCTCGTTCTTTATTTTGCCAGCCAATATCAGCCAATATAAGAAACTTATAGCAGCGACTGCAACTATGATTACAAGAAACACTTTCATTTTAAATCGCAAAAGACAGCTCTCACGGTTGTAGAGAAATTTAAGTTATATTTAATCAGGCCCCAGTTTTTTTTTCTTTGTTACATTTTAAGATATCTTAGAAATCAAAAAACACTGGCGCCTGATTAAATATAACTTGAACTTCTCTACAACTGCGAGAGCTGTCTTTTGCGATTTCAAATGAAAATGTTTCTTATAATATTTGTTGCAGACGCTGCTATAAGTTTCTTATAAACGCTGCAACTAACATCAAGGTAACAGCATCTATTAACGATAGACAAATTTTTTAAAGGTTTATTTGTCTCCTTGCACTTTGTACTGTTTCTCAACTATTCTCCCTGTAAGTATATAGTTTTTTTTTTAATCTTATTGTATCTCTGTTGAGATTCATGCGTTATCTGACATTGTTCTGCAGTTCTTTTTAGTTCGAGCTGCAACGTCTATCATTCTACTCTACCCCTGTTGTAAACTGACTGATAATAAGTTTACAATCATATATCTTCCAGCAAAAGAACCGCAAATGTTACAGAATAAATGAAACTGCATATCCCTCTTTACAGCAATATCTTTTGGAAATGTTAATAAGAAGAGATTCTCTATCATGTTAAAAATACTAACATTTACATATTAGGTATTCACCTTTGAGTGATAAGTAAAAGGCTTATGGCCTTTCCAAGAATTCTACCTGCTCAATCTTACATGGAATAAACTTGAACTCACTATTCCAAATGGTAAATAAATAGAAATCATTACAACAGAAACATTTAAGCTAGTTTTTGCTGATTACAAATTAAAAAGTGTCAGGTGTCCGTTGCTGTTGTAATTGATGTATTTTCATGAAATCTCTGAAACTCCTGGAGCCAAAGCGAAATCGCAACCTGAGTTGATCGTTAGGAATCTTTGAAAACGTCTATAAAAAGCTGTGTTTCACATCAAGTTATCAGACGGCGCACCACGAGCAGCCGCATTCCTTTTGGCGCGAAGATAGCGAACCACATAAACTACAGTTGCCAAGCAAATCCAGCCGCCGGCCACCGCGCAGCCAACGCCCACTGCTAGGACAGAGCGGTAGCGGCCACGCTCGGCTCTCCTGTTATGACGACTGTGTGCTTCACGGCTGCGGTGGTGTCGAGGGATCTCTGACTGTAAATATGACAAAAGCCATGAAGTCATAAAGGATATTACACGGTGGCGAGAAGATATGAATTTTATGTTCGAGTGAGATATTGTTCTTGCCACGAGAACATAAAATTCATATCTTCGAGCTAACATGTAATGTTCTTTTTGTTTTATAGACAAACAACCACCCAAACACAAACAGCCGTGAAAAAGCGGGAAATGACGTCATCGAACTTCACTAGTGATTATATAGAAAACTTCACTGCCTGACAAGTGAATTCCACGTTAAATTTCACGCGAAAAGCCGATATCGGTTTTTCAAGTGAAATTTAACGTGGAATTCACTTGTCAGGCAGTGAATTTTTCTTGAATCGCATAGCTAAAGCCACTTGAGCAGAACCAAACGTTTTCTATTATATTTTGTGAGCCGCGCCAGTGCGCAAACAAAGGAAACCCTTTCAAAAATCAAAGTCAATGTGTTTTTCCGTACTTTTGAGTATGAGTGGTTTCTTTAAATTTTTGGCAAACATTCGTCGTTTTCTGTAAATTCGTTCATGTCCAAGGTATTTTTCCTAACACGAGTTGCATTTTTGTTTTTACGATAGCTACAATTTTTGCTCGCGACTCACGTCAGCAATATCGCTTCATGCACAAGAGCAATTCCGTGCTAAATACCCTCTCTTCGATAGCCAATAAGAGCGCGGCTTTACCTTTAGCTATGCGATTCTATGGAAAATACGCCACTCAAGTCCCGGATGCTGTTTCGTATGAATTCTTCGAGTTGTGTATTTTCCAGTAAAACACCCGTGTCTATATAGTCTATATAATAAAAACCATTACTACATTATTATGTAACCTTAAACGACATACTGAAAATAGAAATGGTGACCATAAAATTTCAATAATTGAAACAAATAACGGCGAACTAGACAAAATAAAAACATAGTAAGAGATTATTTACTCTCTCAGATTCTTTCTCCATCTCGCCATCGGAGAACTCTTTTTCTTCAACGCCTGTTTTGCCTAATGAAAGAGAAATATTCAATCAGTTACATGACAACATATGGCTACAAGAATGTTCTTGCGTCATAGCGGCTTACCGTCTCCATATTGTACGGCAAGGAACAAAAGAAGGATGACGACAGCTGAGCACCAAATTGACGAGTGCATTATGGGGACTGCAGAGCCTACATCGCTGCAAAGAAAGTAAAATGCCAAAAATAAAAGTCATGATCATGATGATTACAAGTAGAAGATACAGATTCCTAAACTTGCCCGATGATATATATATATTCCTACCAGAGAAAGTTTCCCTCCTTTTTAGTTTTCACGCTTTTATACAACTGATCTTCATTGTGAATCCGCGGATGATGACGCAAATCGTACGTTTTTATCTGTTGATCGTTGTCAACACGACAGAGAGTAAACAAAAATATAATTCTTATCAAACATCATGGCATTTTTTCCCTAGTATCGTATTTTTGCCATCCTTTGAGTGAGTAAACACGCAAGTGCTTAAAATGATAATTTATTTCCATGCAGCGTCTATTCATCGAACTATGTTTTATGTGGATCATGGACAAGAGAACGAACTCAGCAGTTTCCTGAATATAGTGAGATATATGTACTCACTTTGCACGTTATTTGTAAACCAAACACGCAATACAATAATGACCAATACAGGACAGACATAGTTATGCTTTGTAGCAAGTGTGGAATGTTAAAAGTGTGACTCGATGAATGGTCGGTTGAAACTGAGCCATTGAAACTAATTAAATTTTACCTACATTTTCAGGAATTACTCATCAAGGGTTTGTACATGTTTCAAGTCTGTACAAATGGCTGTTTCCATTTAGTTTGTTCTTTCTTTAGGCCGAACGTTCGTTTTTGCGCCAAAAGCTGGTTACGTTGCACAACCCCTTTTCCATCACATACTTTCAGTAAGTTGATTATTGATCTGAAACTGGTTCATATCATAAATCTTAAAGCTGGGCCCGGTTGTTCGAAGGCTGGATTACAATATCCACCAGATAAATCGCCATCCAGTGGACTGGTAAGTGTTACCAAAACAAACCACGCTATCCACTAGGTAACGTTCACTTTCGAACTTACTGGGCCTTTTTGGCTGTTTTGTTTGCTGTGACGTAGGCGTAACAAATCTCCATCTTAATAGTGTTTCAACTCGACGTAAGTAGTTTTTTCTTTGCCCAGCATTCATAGCTTAATTAAGAGTGTCTAAAAAATCCCTGCTGAAATAAACTAAGAATTATTGGAATATATTTTTTAGTTGATACAAATCAACCTGAGGAACTGTCCCAGACATGATAAAGTGGAAGAAGGAACGCAGATGCATGCAATTGCACAAAATGAACGGCTTACAAAATAGAACACATGAAATAAGGTTTAAAGCGCGGTCAAAACTTTCAAAGCTCTAGAATAAGAATATACACTCTTAAAATTTCAACTGAAAACTGGGGGAAATACAAAAGAAAGATTAGAACCTACCACATATATAAATAAACTACAATCATAAAACGATGAATGTTCATAATTGCTGGGAAGGTATCTGCTAAAAACATCATAACCTATTGTCTTGATAATGACGTAGGTGCTGTATCGTGAGCTCGCACATGGGCATTTACTTAATTAACCTTGACGATTTTAGCTGCAATGAACATTTTAAGCAAAGATCGAGCACATTTACAAAATATCAACGGACGCGGAAAGCGAAAAAAAAGTCTCACATTTCATCCTGTTCGTCAGGCGGTCAGTACACAATGAACATTTTGGGGTTAAAATTACAGTTCGTAAAGCACTCTGAAGAGGATAAACTCTGTAACTTTAACATGACACTATCTGAGATGTGGCAAAGTCAAGGATAAGATTCACAAATTGCTCTTCCTTACCCAAATTAAAAGCTTTTTCACAAAGAAAGGGTTTGGACGTTTTAATGAACAATCGTTTTACTTACACTTAGCGGTTTATTTTCCTGCGTTTCCAATCGCCTTCCCCTTAAAATCCTTCCCTTATGCTCTTCACAAAGTTAAGAGAACACTCAAACACTGTTAGCCAACAAATGTGTATCTCTCTTTACCACTTCCTTTTGCATTGATTTCTTAGTAAGGACGCAATTCTTTTGTTAAAACCAAACTTAAATTGTTTTGTTTCAACCCTGTACGATGTTTTTATGTTACGTGCTTTTTCAAAGAATGTTTATTGGAAAACCTGCAATAAACAACGACCAAAATGCCTTTTCAGAATCAATATTTTTCCGAGTCACCTGCGCAGTTTACGAAATTTATGAAAACTATTGCGTCGGAAAACCAACTATTTTTAGACATGCGCGTTAAAAATAAAATTCTATGAACACGATTTGCAGAATCGATAACGAGCGAGAAATTTTCTTGAGCCTTAAAAGCCTGACTAACTCTATAAAATTTCCACAGTACTTGCTTGGGTTTTTTAGCCAATCAGTGGTTGATGTAACTGGATGAAAGGACAGAGGATAAAAATTTTAAAAACAGCACAGGCCTTGTATAGCAAGCTCTGTGCCCAGGACTTTGTCACTAAGATCGCCCCAGTAAATCAAAGGTAACAAAAACATCCGGTGGTAGGGTGCTTCAAAACTGTCGTGTTAACTCCATTAGCAAACCATTAGAAATCGTTTAAGTCTGGTCTGTTCATCATCACTTCGTTGACAACGTGGTTTTTATTCGTGATTATGATTTTTCCCGGATACACTTGATTTTATGTTCTCTCCATGACATACATTACAAAAAAATGTCATCTGTGAGTTAAACGTTTCCATGAAAGGTTTCGGTGGTAAGTGATGTACAGATCTAAATCGTTCATATACATGAACAGCGTAAAACAGAGAAATGTTCAGTTGTGTTTCCAATATTATTATTTTAAGCAATTGCAAACTGTGAAACATGTTGCTCAGTCTCCGAGTTCAGGCAAACACCCAGGAAAACTCAAACTTAGGGAAACAAAGGTACAGGGCTATCACCAGGAGTACAATGTAGACATCTATCAAGAATTTAAACGTTGACAACTTTATTTATCACAATATTACGTATAGGCAGAAAGTCTAATTTACACCAGGAGTTCGGGACCTTGGTCTTCAACAGAGTATACTTGAGTCTTGACTTTATCGCACCACTCTGATAAACGATCCCTCATGTGAGCAATCTATACAAAACAAGAAAAATAAATGACATCGCAGTTGTAACCTAAAAGTCGGTTTATTACGAGCAGATGCTCAAAGCATGGCTGTAGGAACGGTTTCCTACCAATGGCAATCTTATACAATGTAACAACATCTGAACCATGGCTGAATAAGGAAGAGTTCAATATTCGAAGATGTTTGAAAATTATGGCATTGGAAGCAACTGATGAAATAGAGATCTTCTACAGTCCTTAAAAGCAAAACCACAAAACTCCTACACCCTTTACAGCTTCCTTCTTTACGAAAGCAATAACCCCCAAAGAACAATTAAAAGTGTTTTCATCTACACTGTACCTGATTTAAATCCAGTACTCGTGGTTGTACCCAGGTCATGTGCACCATCTGTTCAACCTCATCAATAGAGCCTGGTGACAAGATGAAAGAGTGTTTGACAATCAACTGGATGTGACCTGACTATTCATTCACTCACAAAGTACTAGAGAATAATTATCTTAAATTGGTCGAATATTTGTTGGCAATGATAAAACGTCTTTGTACAATAAGTTGTTCTTGGTTGAGTGTAACGTAGCGATGGTAGCAAAAAATTAATCATATCACACACTTAGAAAGACTGATAGTTTGAATGATATGGGAATGTATCCTACCTTTCACTAAGCCAAGTGATAAAGCTTTCATTACAAGGAGTTCGACCTGCAATGAAGAAACCAAAATAAACTCTGTATTCTGGGCAGGTCCAGAGCAGTCCCTACAATGCATCTATTTCTGTCATAGGATTGTTCACTATGACACTGACCACCCCTGGACAATCCAGAAAGCAGGGAGGGGGGGAGGAACAAGTGAACGGGTCTAATTGGAGTCTAAATTCTAAATTCTCTTCAAAGACACCTCGAAAACACAAAGTGGCCAGTTGTGCACACAGCTATGCTTTTCACTATTTACCACAGGATGCATACACCTGTAGTGAGTAGCATAACCAATCAGGGAATGCAATTCATGATAGAATGCTAATAGATTTATACTAAAATGGAATATACATGTACATGTATTTAGCTGCTTCTTGTACTACTTCTCAATGATTGCTTGATCAGCCAAAACAACATTTATCTTAAATTAATGAAAGAACTAGCCAAAATACTACTGGATTTTCAGTTTTGGCTAGTGAAATTCCCTTAGTTACCAGCCATGTTGACTAGCAAAATTCTTTGTCAAATGCAAAAAAATTCATGCCATCAGAAGGATGCAGAAAAAAGAACAATTTCTGCAGAAATTACAACAGTTAACTACATGTACATATACTCCTGGGTTCAAACCGTTTACTACCTAAAGTTAACAAAACTGAAAAAAAAGCCTTTCGAATATACATTTTCCAAACAACAGTGAAAGAAAAAGCATTTCAAAGTCTCGCCCACAATTTAAGCTCTTTACATGTAATTGAATGCACATCATGTTTGCCAACATTTGACATTTTGTGGTAATTGTTGACAGATATTTCTTCACTTAGTTTTTCCAAGCATTTTAGCTCATTTTGTGTGCAGAATGTGGAACGTCTGTATCTTAATAACAAGGCATTTTCCACAAAACAAGTTTCCAGGCTCTTCAACTAAAATACATGTATGTTGGAACGCCTGGACCTTAAAAATTTGTCACAAAATGGCGTGTTTTCATCGCCGTTTTAGGAGAAAAATTTTTATGGCTAGTAGAAAGAGCTCTTTGGTTAGTGACAACTAACATTTTACTAGCCATAAGCCCACTGGTAACACAATCTACATGTACTCACCTCTTCAAGGGGCAACTGTGCTTCTCTTGCTATCATTGCAAATGTAAGATTTCTGTCATTAGAGGGCCTTTTGAATGTCAACTATGGTAATAAACAAAATCACAGTCACTTGAAAAAGCAGAGAGTCACTTGAAAAAGCAAGTTACCTTATACATGTATATGCAAGGAATAACTGAACAAGAGAAAATGGTTCAAGAACAAAAAAGCAGACCTCCATCAAACACAGCAAGCTGATCTTCTGTCTAAGGCTCTTGTAGTTGCGGTTTAAGTCAGCCTGCAGAAAAACCAGCAAACCATTGATATTTTAACATCCATTTGATACAGCAACACTACAGATCATTGAACTGTTTTAGCCTGAACCCAGTGAAAGCCCTATGACAGGCTCTGTTCAGGTAAATTCTAGTGTACAGTGTACAAATATAGCTACGTAGTCAGTGTTCTCTGGAAGCACCAGCAATCAGCGTTTTCGCCAGCTACTTGAGTCTTGTGCTGGCTACTTTTCCTAGACAAAACCACAGAAAATGATTCTTATATTTCTGTAAGAATTTCGCGCGTAGCTTAAATTTGTGCTTAAATTCTTAAGTTCCAGAAACAGTATTGCATAAGTGAACATATTATTTCTAAAGGAAACAATAGCAACTAGTGCTAGACAGATAATAATGTAAAATGTCCATTTAGTTACTCAAATGAAGACATGTAGCATTGTTAAAACTGCATTGGCTGAAGGTTGTCAATGTAGACTACAACTCTTGTCGTAATTCTGTTCCATTCTCTCCGCGTATTTCGTATATTCCATCGTGTTGAGTCTTTCAAAGAGTACGTGGTGCGAACAACGTGACGTAACCCAACAAAAAAAAATTTAGATTTAGAAGCTCAAGAGTTTGGATGCCTGATTTGCAAGTGCTGGCTACTTGATGTGAATTCCATCAAATCTGTTGAAAGTCGAACAGCAAAGCCTTGACTATTCCAAATTACTACTACATGTACAAGGTTGTAGACGACTGTGAAATGATTATTAATGGAAAAGAAATTACTCTTTGTATAAACTATAGTTAAAAATGCATTATTAATATTATTATACTGTATTTCAAGGATAATAGTAGAACCTGTTTCTGCCACTGAGGTCTTAACAGCTCGAACTTTGCCAAATCACCTGAAAAAAACAATGGATTGGTAAAAATGAGTGCAACATGACAAATATTCAAGGTTGACTACAGAGCTATAGCTCTGATTAATACATTGACAAAACGTGCATGCACATGTATGCACTATTAATGTTACTCTATGCAACCATGATAATAAATGAGTATTGATGTCTTGACTAACAGGGAACTCATTACATACCACTGTTGAAAGCAAAGAGAAGATCTATAAGCCATCCATGCTCTGTTCCTTTCAGGGACTGTAGAACAGGATGTGCCAGCTGGAAAAGTAACAAACATTTACTGTGAACCTGTAAGCATACAATACAGTTGTACATCTGTACATGTGTCACAGCGAAAAAAGAAGACCTCTGGTCAATAACTAAGGTATCAACCAAACATATACATGTAATTATTTGCATGTTTAAAGAAGTACAAGTCACTATAAAAACAATAAACACAAAGGCTGTATACATCTATACAAAAAGGATTTAATGAAAATGATAGCCTGACATAGTTTAAACCAACCAATTCTCCAAAGTTGTAGATATCATTTCCCAGTAAAGCTGCTAGTGAAAGGTGCAAGGCTCTATCCACTTGTTCACCAACTAGAAATGACAGAGTGAACATTGTATCACTTACAACATCTACAGTCTAGATACAAAAAATGTAAAACACACATTTAATGACTTGGTGGAAATGCTGAGTTTGTACTCTGTACATGTGAATTTTTATGTTGTGTCATTTACAATCATATTACCTTAAAGACAACACATGTACATGTAATTTACAACTGACCTTCCATGGTACTTATCTCTACACAGCCTAAGAAGCGCAGAGCATCTCTGTAGTAATCATTATATGAACCAGTAATCTAACGAGACAAGTAAAATATACTGAAATCAAAATAAAACTCAAAATACATCACGTACCCCAACTGCATATTCAGACATTCTGTAAAGCAAATATCCACTTTAAGGTACAGTATACTGCTCATGGCATGCATAGTGATCAAAGAAAAAAGGGTACACATGTGAATGTCCAAATTACTGGTGAAAAGTTACAATGTACATTGTAGCAACAGTGCACAGTGCTACTCCTGCCACAAGGGTAATGCCTTGCACTGCAATATACACTCAAAAAGAGTAAAGCTTATTACACCTACTTTGTGATAGTTACTGCACAGTTCATAAAACCGGCCATGAACTGTCGTTACTCCATCTATTGTCTCCAGAATCCCCCTTGCTTGTTCAACCAGTGTCTGAAATGAAATGGCAGTGTTCAACCCCAAATGCACATTGCACATGTAAATTTACAAACATAATTTGAAAGTGAAATAAGGCCAAGGTACAACCTATAATTACGAAATCATTACAAACTCAAATGTAAAAAAATAAATGAATGAATAAATAAATAAATAAATAAATAGACACCTTTGTTTCTTCCATGTTGCTCTGTTGAAGTTTAATGTTACCAATGGCTGTCATACAAAGAACTTCAGCCTCTATATCATTTTTTATCTGCAACAAAGAAAGTTGTTAAAAAATGAGTACCCCAGAAATTAAGAGTTCCAAACAGCAAACAATGATAACAAATTACAGCACTGTACTATCACTGAAGGTAAGTTACATGCAAGTAATGAGTCAGTAATCTTACCTTTTCTTTTTCCCTTTCAAGGAACTCAATAGCAGTTTCTGGTTCTATAATGAAGGAAAAGTATAATTATGGTGGAAACACTGTAATGATGGTTCGCTACTGATCCCCTACAAAATATAAAATGCAACCTTTAGTTGGTTACATCCATTAGAAAATTAAGCTTTGAAAGTAACAAAGTTACCTTTTTTAATCGACACTTTGTTAAAAGGAAGGAAAACAAGTTTAAACAATGGTCTTGTAATTGTGAACAACACAGCCATCAACATGTATAAACAAACAACAAGGCATCAAGCTTCTTTGATAAGTAGCTTACAGTATGTTCCCCATTTTTTAGGAAAAAAAATTATCAATCACTATTTTTCTTGATTCCACAGAAGATGGTAACAGTTTTCGTCGGGTTGGTTGCAAAGAGTCAGTTATCAATTAATTATTTTAATTGCAATTTTTTTCTTTGCCAAATTTCATCCTAATCACTTGTGTGACTTCCGGTCAATGTACTTATGCCTGTCGCCTATAAGCATGTTCCTTTGCTAGCATTTCTTCAATGATTACAAAAATGTACCTTCATTAATTGATTTTGTAATGGTTATGAATACCATAACAATACAATACTTAATGATATTCCAACATAATTTATTCTGTGCTTGACGTTTTGGAAAGCAAAGCTGAATTTTATACATGTACAATCAAAGGAGAGGATAGTTGGAAATCCCCCACGTATTTGCCATCATGGAATTTGTGGGTAAGCTCAATTTATCAAAAAAGAAGCCTAACCATTGACAGTTTTGGGCTCTTGTAAATTTTCTTTTTCCCATTGATTTTATAGGGTGTCAGTAGGGAGGTCAGTAGGGGTAAGAAGGGGGTCAGCACTGTGTTGAAACCCCTTCAATGATATGTTGCTACTGTATCAATTCTACAAACATGAACTGAACAGGTCATGTTCAAAAAGCCCTGATACTAAAAATGATTAACACTTACCTTTTATTTCCTTTACAATATACATCACAATTTCCATGAGGGAAAGCATGTTTATTCTAAAAATTAAGAAAATAAGATTGAAAACGGAGAGCTTTTATTCATCAAAATGTTCTTCACATACATGTACACCTGTGCATGTAGCTACATTTGTATACTACATGTAGCTGTAGGTGGCAGGGTACTATAAAACAAACATGTTCAACCATGAGTTCAGGTTTCCTTATTACCTGTGTTCAAAGTCTGCAAGGAAATTATCGTACATCTAGAACAGAAACAAAATTAAAGTTAATATCATTAACTCTTTCACTCTTTTTCACAACAACTTACGGTCCACACTCTTTTTGATACGTACTAGCAGAATATACAACTCTCTCCCAACATTTACAGAACATTAAATTTTCTATATTTCAAGCAAGAGATCCTGAAATATGAAGCCTTTCCAAAGTAGATCTACATGAACAAGCTATTTTTGCTTCTGCATGCATAATTATTGTATATAGTGTTTAACTAATAACATAATTGTAATACAGCATCTTTTGTTTTGATTGTTTCCTTCTAGAACTTATTTTTAACTGACTAGAGCTACTCTCTAAATTTCGAGTATAAATAAAGCGTACATGTATGTATGTATACTGTATGATGATAATGCAATGCAGTGGGAAGACCTTGTTATTTACTCTTTTATTAATCACAATCTGCCCCAAACATGTATTAAAGGGAAAGGAAAGGACTTCACACATCATTCTTTATTATTATCTCTTCTTACATAACTTTACAGATGTTTTACATACTGTACATACATAGTTAATGCAATATTGACATACCTCTACTAGCCCTCCATTTTGGGCAAAGTACTCATTCTTTACAAACTCAGTAAGCTTTAGAGTCAATTGATGCCATAACCTACATGTAAGAGACAACATTTTTACATAGATGTTTTACTTTTAGAAAATATGCATACAGTACAGTCATTTACAATAGGTCCATGAATGACAGCGACACCTTATGGTTATAAAAATTAATTAAGAATCTTTTCAAGGTGACTGGATTTGTATTGATGAGGGAATTAACACTATTTGTATTTCATTAATTAATCACTGTCTGCATATTTTTTGGTTATTCTGTAATGGTTCTTAACCTTATCCACCATTAAATACAAACTTCTTGCAATCTAGATTTTCTCAAAATTAGGCAGGAATATAGGGTCAGACATTTTTATACATTTATGAGGAACTTAAAAAGTTAGCCTTCAGTTTTATAAAGTTACTTCTGAATGAATGAAATAGAGCAGAACTAAAAACAATAAATAAATAAATGAAGAAAGTAGAATTTTGGACAAGATTTCAAAGTGTGTAATCGTTCTGACACCAAAAATTAAAAAGTTTTAACTGTTAAAGCTCATTCAAAGTTAACAAGAGTAGCAAAGAGCCCTACACGAAATTGTGACCGTGTAAAAAAGCGATATACTGTATCGTCCCATGCGATAAAATAAGTTAATAAGGCAATCCTCAAGACTTAAGTAGAAAATGATACAAAGTTATTCAAGCTACAACTGTACGTTTAAGAGAACTTCAGCTAAGTTATAGAAAAATTCAGCACATTATACATAAGACTGCAACGACTTTGAATCACTCTCGCTGTAGTTAAAGACCTAATTCATCCGGGTTTGTACGAAAATGAAGCGTATATTATTTAAGAAAAATAAAATAAATGAAAAAATAGTCTCTTTAAAACTGAAAGAAAGGCTGACACGACAACTGGTGATAGTCTCAGCACCTGAGGTCTTTCATGGGCATTGCAGCAGTAAAACGTGTTAGACCTTTCGTTCCCTCGGCAACATTGCATCTTATCTACAAAGCTCTAATTCAACCCCATTTCGATTATTGCAACGTTGTCTGGGGAAACTGTAGCATGAA
>OMLO01001344.1_pt1 | contig 18740 bp, 14 predicted proteins | sample 1674811 | NCBI WGS metagenome assembly OMLO01 (sample SAMN06265003, study PRJEB25207) | coral metagenome | isolation source: Coral host | place: Mexico:La Bocana,Puerto Morelos, Mexico | collected 2008-11-13 | reverse complement strand
ATAACGAGTTCATGACGTATTAACCTGTTCGTCTTTGAATACGCTGGTCAGCTTTTCCGTCTCTTCACAAACAAAGATGGCGACCAGGTTTGGCTGGAAGAGAAAACTATCTCAAAATGTTGCTCGGAAAAGGGCTAGAGGATTTGATGAATGTAACCAGATACCTGATGATGGAAAAGATGAACCGTTTGAATTGGATTGGCGGGTCTTTTTAGTTAAAAGAGGACCACTGAGCATCGAAGATAAGGTCGCCAAAAGCAAGCGACTTCAAGACGAAGGAGTTTCCCTCGCGGAAGAGCAAAGGTTTGAAAGATATACATTCCTTTGAAATCTTTGTGTTTTTGAGCTCTTCATTGAGTTTCTCAGTTTGAGTTTCTCACGATTTTACACAGGGTAATAGGCAAGTGTTACCCAGGGAGGCATACGAAATGCCTCTCTACATCGACCTGCGTAAACAAACAAATTATGTATGTCTGTAATATGTAAAGCGTGTGCAAGGGTGTCCGAGGGTTGGCCTGGTGGAGGAGAAATTAGAAACCATTGCGAGGTTTATTCTGATTGGTTTCTATTAAAAAAGTTATTGATGTTGGTGTTTAGGGGAGTTAAGTTTTGCACCTCCCTGTTTTTGGCTCTCTTTCATTGACTACCTACATGCATGCCTGGTGATATCCAGTGTCCTATTCAACATTTATCACTTTATGCAATCTGTTGAACTAAAATTCAACAACTTAGAATTTGATTGCATGTTTTTTTGACATCGATAGGTACTGGGAAGCAATTACAAGGTGGGATGAGGCCATATCTTTGACACCAAATAATGAAAAGCTTTATGAAATGAAATCACAGGTATAAATGAAATAGAAAACAATTTCTGTGTTTCTATAAATTTAAAAAACACAACTGAAAGTTAGGGAGAGTAACATTCTAAACTTTCACTTGTGTTGCCATTAATTTTCATGACAATAATAGATTGCATGGTGAAAATTTCTATGAGGTGATAGTTGATTAAGCCAAAAGGCCTCATTGTTTTAGTAGAATTGTAACTAAATCTCCTTCAAATAAGGATTTCCAATTCTCTCTCTAAGTAATATTTTAACATGGTGCGAACCTATAAATGGCAACTGGGCACGCCACCTTTCAAGCATTTTGTGGGCTTTTTTGTGTGATGGTGGAAAGTAGAAGTTGCAGAGAAAAAGGGTTTGTTTTCATTGAAAAAATATAAGTCATTTATGTAGAATAATATAAGGTAAATAATAAAAAAATACAGTGAAAATAAAACTTGAAAGAACACTTCCTTTCATTGTTTTTGTTCTTCTGTTGGAAGAACAAAAACAATGATTTGTCTAACTAAAACTGGTTGAAATGCATCTGTGTTCACAATCAGAGCGCAAAACTTTTCCAAGTGTCGAAACATCAAGATTTTATGGTATGGCCAAGCTTGTACAACAAAGCTAAAATATTTGGAATGAGTTTTTCTGTGGTATTTCCAAAATAATTTCAGACTATTGCGAGTATCTAGTATTTTGAAAACACTTCCTGGCTACTGGATATCTTGGTGAGATAGCTGTGTTTTCTGTCCAGAGGTGGAGGTGATTGATGTCTACCAAAACTCACAACTTTTTGTGTAGATGTTTCAGTCCGAGTGAGACTGTCGACTGCAGACTGTCCACAGACTGGGAGTAAAAATACAGACTGAGAGTAAAATGCCAGTTTCATACACAGTCAGGGTGTAAATTAAACCAGTATGATTAAAGCTTCTTTGTGCAAGATGTACTAGCCCAAACATCATTCTCACTCACCCTCCCCCCAAAAATCATCTTTTTCAGTAGTACAGTACAGTAAGTTGTAATTTGAGTTTCCCTATAAAATATTTTCCCAAGAAACTTCACTGTCTCTTTGGCACTGATCCAAATGCACTAGGAGTAGCCCCGAGCTATCTGACAGGACTTTTTTCGCGAGCTGACAATGTAGACTGATCATGAGGTGTCAGGTTATTAACAGATTGTCCATTATTCTTAAATTGTACAATGTTAATCTAGATACTATTGGAGTTGCATGAGTTATTTCCTGCTATACAAGCAGCAGAAAAAGCTGTCTCACTGAACCCTCATTGGCATATTGCTTATCAAACACTGGGCCGTGCACAGATGGGGTATGGTGATGTTGAAATGGTGAGTTTCAAACAGTTCATTTTTTTAACTGTTTCTCACAGTGAAATAATGGTAAAACAAACAAACAAAAACAAAAAGACCAGCAGTGAAAAAAAGTGGAGAGATGAAGGGATCCAGCCTACAATAACCATATATATATAAGTGCCTATCTCCGAGTGTTCATTTTATTGTTTTGTACAGTACACTGACCAGAAATGTGTTTTAGATTTTTTTGATAGCAGAACAGGTCAATGTAACAAGTGTTTGTTGTTAATTTAGGGGTTCACTCTCCCACTTTTAACCCTTCTGTTCCACCTTACAGAGCCAAATAAGGGTTATGACCAAAAACAGTGGTAAAGGAAATGGAAAGAGTACAAACTTTATCTTAACTTCTTTTCTCCTCTAATAGATAATGACCGACAAACTACATCTAATCTAGTGCTGGCAAAGAGTTCTTCAATAGTGTCCCTCAGAATTTTGTCAGAGTTGCTGTCTCAAATTTCCCAGAACCATTTGTGGGGGTTCAATTTTCTTTGAAAAGCTAAGATTATCAACAGATGAACAAAAATATTGTATTTTAATAACTTTTCATTTTTTACTGTTGTTAGGGTGTGAAAAGTTTTTCAAGAGCTGTCCTGTTACAACCTGATGACTTAGACGTAAGAAAATTTCAATAGCTTTTAGCAATCCCATTGTACTACAAGTTGAATAAATTAAATAAATGTGTTCTAAGAGTTTTTAGATTTCTTAGTCTGCGATTGCCTTTTAAATTTATCATTTAGGGGAATTCATTGAGACAAATGTAGGATAGTATTGACTGGCAAATCAAGTTAAGTTTGATAAATGGACAATTAATACCAAGGAGGTAGGGGTTGGGATCTGAGATTGGTCCTAACTTGCATGGGAGTCCTTAATATTTTTAGCAGGAACAAAGGAATTGGCTTTTACAGGGTGGCAGATCTATTTTAACTTATATAAGAGAAAGGTCCTGATATAGTGGTCAAGCTTCAAGTCAGGTAGGCAAAATCACTCCTTCAGACAACCATAAGAAGCCTTGTTGTCCAGAACCCAAACGTTCTTGGCTAAAACATTTTGTAAAAAAATACAGAGTAAAAAAGTAATAAATCATGGCAGTATTTGTAAAATTTGCTGGTCTGTTTAAGTTTCCTTTGTGTAGTGAAAACTCTTTCTTTCCCTTTTCATTTTGATTAGTAGTGGCAACCTGGCAGTATGTGCTTGTCCCTTGGACAAGCCAAGTCATAGATTTACTCAATATGTTGTTTTCCCTGTGGGACAAATCCAAATACTACTACAATTAACTGCACAAAAGAGATTTTGGTGAACTAACTGTAAATCCAAACTTTATTTTCTACTTTACATGCAATTTTTACTGCAGAGGTGGACAGAAGACTTACACTGGGCTTGGAAACTGAGGGATGAAAAACGGAAACAGGAAGAAGATAATCACAACTCTAGATCCACTCAAGACACCAAGGAACTTCAGGAATTATATGCTGAAGATCTAGAGCAAGACAATGACTTTGAAGCATCGATTCTGAAATGCAATGTTAACAAAGAGCCATGAAAGATGTTACAGATGATGATTATTGTAATCAACTGTTTCTTTCTGGAGTAATAGGTCTCTGTGACAAATACATTCCATTTGGGGGAATTGAATTCAGGTCCTATTTCAAGTCACATGACAACCTGTTGTACTTGGAGTCATGTCCAGACTCTTATAAAGACAAGTCACACCTGTAATCTGGTTTTGCACTTAATGTGAAACATGTCACACTTGTAATCAGCTCACAGGCTTAGTAAAGAAGACGCTTGCAGTCAAGTCAAAAACTTGGGTTGGTCACACAGGATGTGTGACAATTTGAAATCCCTTTACAAGCAAATTTAGCTTATTACACAACAAGGGTGTGGTTTAAGAAAAACTATGAGGAATATTTTTCCAGTCACCCCAATGCAAAGGCAAAAGTTAGTCGCCTGTGGTACCCCGGGGTGCTTTAGAGCACAGCCCTGCACAACATGTCATACTAACTTGTAATCAGGCCATGAGTCTGGTGTATGACCTGTTACACCACTTCTTGTGATCGATTTGCCAGCTCATTGCAAGATTCGTTAATCTTGCAATCAGGTCTGAAGCTTAGTACATGACATGTCACTGTGCCCATTGCAGGACCTGTCGCAGTTGTAATCAGGTCTCTAGCTTAGTACAGGACCTGCGACTCTTGTACTTGCTCAATTTTAGTGCAGGACCTGCCGCTTTTGTGCTCAGTTCACAAGCTTAGGGCAAGACCTGTCACATTTGTAATTAGTTCACAATTTAAGTGCAGGACCTATTTAAGGCAAGAAACACAAATCAAACCTAGAACTTTAAAAGAAAGTTCATTTACAAGTTTCAGTTGAATTCAAACAAAACAGTCGATGTCGATGTCGAAGTTTCCTCTGTGTGACACAGTTATACACCCAGTCTTAAATAGCTCCCAAAGGATACTGATAACTTGTACTGGAAAAATAAACAAACCACAGACAGTTCTGGCCTTATGACATTCTTTTATTCATTGAGTAAAACCATTACATTATGTAATATCTTTTATAGTCTCTGCAGCAAATAAAATAAAATTCCTAAGCTAAAATCTCCAGTAAAAAGTGTTGTACCAACTCTTGATAGAAGGTGATGTACTGTTTCAAGAGTAAATCAGTAAATACAGCTAACTAAATTATTGCTAGGTCATACATTGTATCACTTCTGAGTTTCAAGATTAACTGAAATAATATTTTGTATATTATTACAGATAATTTGTTAAGAGGAGTTGTTAAAATTCACAATTTGTATATGATAATCATGTTAAATGATAATCATGTTAATGGTTGCCTTTCCATCTTTTCAAATTTTTCAACTAAGCACAACAAACACATGAATTCAATTTATCTTGCATTGGAGCTTTCTGCATTTATTACACCACATAACACAAGTGAAACATGTACATACAGAAACAATCAAACACATCTCCTTACTCAATGTAGTTTTTGGTGCAAAAGGAATTAGAAAAAGAAAAATTAGAACACAGAATCTTAGTTGAGGTTAAGTGAAAAGTACTGCAAGGTAAGCAGTGTTGTGGTATTATGCATTTAATTAACCAGAATCTACTGAAATGGAAGTTTATCTTTCATGACGTACTGTTTGCTATACAATTTTTCCAGGCTGGAACTTCAGACACTTTAGGGAATGCTAGTATTCAGATGTATATCAGCATTGGGCTGACAGCACACAAATAATCACATTTGTATATGTGGAAATGATTCTCTATAGATGTGAAAAAAAAAACATTTCATATTTGATGGCATAGCTTGATTTGCTCACTGGCATTTCACACTTTTTAATACTAACGCGTAACATGTTATATATTTATTTATATCATAATCAAACTGCAAAGAAAAGTTATTGCATAAACCAAATCCTTTGCTACTGCCAGAACACTATGAAACAACTTGCCAAACAACCTCCAAGAAGTCTTCCTTTACTGAGCGAGACAAAATGGCAAATTTTCCTATTCAAAGGCATTAACCCAGTTCTTAGGTGCAAATGGCATTACAAGTTCCAAAGGTCTTACTCAAAGCACTAAAATGGACTTCAGTACCAGCCTGTAAATTCCTTGTTAACAAAAAAAACACTAAGAGTTCAATGTTCAGAAAGTTGTATACCCCCTAACCCTTTCAATTCCAAAGCTTAAGAGTAATATCAAATTCTCCTTACAGAATGCTATATACTTCTTTCAATTACAGTTTTGAGAATTCAGTGGAGTGTCAAGATGATATCCCCTTGTCAATAATAATTTTCTTCATTCTCGCCACCTATCTCCTTGACCATGTATTTGTATTGTAAAGAAAAATCCGCTCTTGACAACGCTTCAGACTATTAAGAGTTATGTCTTCTTTCATCTGCTCATGCAATTTCAAGGATAAAAATCATTTAGGTCAAAAATAACTCACAATTAAAATAAAGTACTATAACATTAAAAAACTCTAAATCATATTAGATGCCTACAGACACAATAAAATTATTGCAAACAGAAGAAAATGTCACCAAATTGATGAGACACTTGATTGAGAAAGACTTTGCTTATACAGATTACGTTCAATTGATTACATGTACCAAAGCCTGTAAGATAACATGTTAGCCATGCATTCTTAAAGAAAAAAAAATCAAAAATTGCATGGTTTCTTTTTCTTGCATTTCTGCATTCCATATAGCATCATTTTGAAACTAACTTTCTTTTTGGGTGCACGTCACAACAAAAAAAGCTAAGCTTTTGATTTCTCATCCCAATGAGGCTTACTGACCCTTCGATAAGATTTTCAACTTTTTATACAATTCAAAACAAGCAGATTTCTTTGTTACTGTAATATTGCAACTAGTCAAGTTGCACTAGTTGCACTGTTAAGTCATTTCCAAATAAAACTTGACGCTCGCGATGTCTTGATCATCATGTACCGGGTCCTAATCAGCCTTCTCTCCATCAGCCTTCTCATACTTAGTAGGTCTCTCACCCTTCTTGCTGAACTTCTTCACCAAAGCATCTCGAAAGCTCTTCTTCTTCTTCACTTTTGTTCCCTTCTTCTTTGTTGGACTCTCTGGCTCAGGGGAATCTGCATTGGGAGCCAAAAGCTCACCATCTGCACCATCTTCATCTCCATCCTCTGTGCTCTTTTCATCACCTGCATCACCATTCACTTCTGTCGTGACCACAACTGTCTTTGATTCTTTCGTCTCATCACCATTGATCCCTTTTTCAACATGGACTGTCTCAGTGATCACAACTTTTGATGACTTTACAATCACTTCATTGTCTTCAGGTGTCTAATGAAAGAGAAGTAATAGATTTAATGTCCAAGTTTTGCTTTACAGAAATCCAGCCCATTCTTTGATCAGTGCACGAGGTCAGGTGGGGAGAATAAAAGAGGATTACTAACACACTGCTATCAAAACCAGTTTCATGCTGTACAATTAATGAGGAATACTTGTACTCATTTTGCAAATTGCTGCAAATTTTCTTGCAGGGTAGCAATCGCATTAAATGGACACTAATGCATGTAATATATGATTTTCACACACAAAAACTTGGTACTTCTTAGAATTAACACTGAATTTAAATTCTAAGTTCCTTTAAATTTTATCAGGCTGCATTATGATGCCTTCCTTGTGACAACTGGTTCCAACATTACACATTTAAAACTGAAGGGGGAACTTCCCAAATGTCTGTTTTTATTCAGCATTTTTAACACCTCTGAGTTGTTCTGAAAATATCTCATGCCTAAAACACATCCATACACTAATATTGATTATTAAAAATGATTTATTTGTTATATGGCTAAATTGATCCAGAATGAAAAGGAAAATCTGATTGGTTCCCTTAGCAGTTTGAATTCTGCAAAATGGACAACTAAGGATAACCAATTACCAATTAATTTTGGTGATTTGCCTTTTCAATTCACTGCACAAAACGAACAGTTCAAGTTGAAATCTTTCTATCTTCATATGGAAGATAATTTCAGTTAAATGCAGAACATTGCTCTTTTTCTTTTTAAATTGCAGTTGATGGACTAGATCCATAACCATGCAAAAAGAAAATAACAACCAATATTTCTCCAATATGGACGTCACACTAGTTCAATAACATAAATTGAAAAGGACAGGTACCAATAATTTTCCAAGCAAACAACCAAAAAGGCCTTTACCTGTTCCAAGTCCTTGTCAACCCTCTCTGGTATAAGATCCTTTATTGTAACAGGTTCATCGCTTTCCAGCTCAACTTTCTCCTTGTCCTTCTTGTATTCAGTTGATTTTACTGGGGTGTTCAGCCATTTCACACGGTTTCTGTATGTGTTTGCCCGGCCAGTGGAATGTGCTCTTCTGACAGGTGTTCTTTCAATTTCTGGAGTGTAGTGCAACTTTGCGCGAGTGGATGACACTGTTGAAGGAGTAGTGACTTCTCTTTCAGCTGGCTTTTCACCATGGAACACTTCTGGATTTCTGTAAATATAACCTGACTTGTAGCCCTGTAAATTACAAACCAGACAACAGTCAACAACTGAATTGTAAAAGTGACAGCATTTTACTACAATCTGTACATGAATTTGCAGAAATGCTTTTCACACCAATAGCCAGTAACTGAATTCTAGGTAAGAGTGACTTATTAAAGTTAGCACTTTAAAACCCCACTCAGATGTATAGTTCAGTTATCACATGCTACAGTTGTCAGAATGACAGACACCAAAATTCTCAGAAGAGTTCAGTGGATTTTACCAATGCCAGCGACCATTGAATTTATTTTTGACCCACAAAATTTATCCTACAGTTGAGATTTTACAGCAAATTGCATGCAAAAGTAGGTAACTTTCTTATGATTGTTTCATAAATAGTGAAAAACCAGGCCTGTGCCAAAAGCGTGAATGGGCAAATAAATATGCAGATGTATGCTGAATCCTGAAACCCTTTCTTTGATCTTGCTTTTTACTTATTAACAAGCTCCATGTGACTTTTAGGCCACATTTGTATTCTCAGAATTTGACTGGAACTAGCTTGCAATGGAAGCTTGTGCAGATGAAAATCAATAAAAAAAAGACTGTCATTTGAATAAGAAACAACTGCCACATTAGCCTTGTTGCAAGCTTGTACCAGTTCATTATTAAGAAAATGAATATGGCCTGTTGAATACATGTATGATTGAAGCCAACTTGTTCCAGCAATAAGGGGTTCCTTGCCTTCCACTACATTGAATGGAATCACACTGACACAGTCTACAAGATACAGTGGGTTTCACTAAACTTGCTATTCTTGAACATACCATAGAATCGAGAAAGCGCATGTATGCTTCAAACTCCATCTCTCCTATCTTCCATTTCAATGCAGCAGAGTTCACTCCACCACCACCTTCTTGAGTTGTCTCCTTCACTTGGTCTCTTGCAAAATCTTCGCACTTAATCAGGTTGTCAACACCAGCAGCAACGGCTTTCACCTTCAGATATTTTATATAATGCAAAAAAAGTTTAGAAAACGACCCAAACATACTGATAATATAGAATTTTCATTACAATCCATGCATAGTTTTGTACATAAGCATAACTGACAAACCACAGTTCTGTAGTATTTAGTCAGTGGAGATTCAACAATAATGAATGTATCCATTATTTAGGAGTAGAGATTTGCTCCTTTCAGTGTGTAATAATCTGTCTGTAGTGTGTAATAATCTGTCTGTAGTAATCTTTTAATGCCAATGGAGAGGGGAAGAGGTTGTTGCTTTCTGAACTACAAGAAGTGCCAAGTCAAGGAGGTGCTTTAGTACCCTTTTAGGACACTTGTACAGTATTTTTAGAATTGTGATGCTACGTAATACAGACCTCAATTTCAAGATTGTAAAGGAAATTTATAATGATTTGGTGAGCAAAGTGGGAATTGAGCCGTTGGAATTCCTTTTTGACACCCTACAGGTGTACTTGAAAACTTATTTGTAACCCTACCTTATGTGTCTCTTCTCTAATCAGTAGACAATGTTATTAGTGATTTACAAAAAAGTGCAGTGTAAATACAAGATATATTGAATGTAATTACCTGGAATGAACATGCCTTCACTGCGCTTTGTGCCAAATAAAATGCTTCTTCAATGGTCTCTCCACAAACGACAATACCATGATTCCTCAGAACCATAACCTTAGAGGAAAAGTTTGAAAGTGTTAGTTATAGCGCAATAATTAGTCATAAATGAAATTAAAAAAAAATAATAATTATGACAATTATTATTATTGTAGTTGTAATTTACTATATTGCACCATGTGCAAAGTGCCTAATTGATCATTTAACAGAGCTGTCGAAGGGAGCACGACTAGGTGAAACAAGCAATCTTAACAAAGCAGTTTGGTGGATCGCTTTGTATGTTTATATGATATTTACACTTTATAGGTCCAATTTCCTTTCACTGATAAAAGTTGGTTAAGTAAAAACCTAGCTGTACAAAAATGTAGATACTAATAATATGATTTTCCAAAACCAATTTGCAAATTAAAATTGATAAAATACAAGAATTAATAAGACTAGTGCTAGTAACATACATAAATATGTTTACTTCATGTCCCTTTGCGGACAAAATAAAAGAATATGGAGTGAAACAAAACACAATAAAATGTGACTAAAAATTACAATTCAGAAATTTAGATCAGATGGAAGCTTTTAAACTGTTTCTTACTGGGTATTTAAGCTAGCCAAAGAATCAAATAATGACTGCAGAACTGCATTAACCTGGACCCCAGAAGGGTGGCAAAAGGTAGACCAAAGACAACATTGAGGAAGACAGCAGAGAGAGAACGGGAAAAAGCTGGATGGAAGAACTGGAGTGAAGTCCAAATCGCAGTGGCTGATAGAGCTGGTTGGCGGGATTGTGTTGAGGCCTTATGTGCGACATGGCACGAAGAAGATAGGTAACAGGTAACATTTTTAAAAGCTAGCCGAGTGCTGAATTCTTATAAATTCAGTTAGCTGTCCACCAAGAGTCTTTCCTCATCATAGTCTTCAATTGAACTAACAATTGGCCAACTTGTTATTTTTGTGGCAGTGCACTGAGATATTCTATTTCAGTACTACAGTCTAGTATACTAAACTAGATACTAGTTTAACTATAAGTGCATGCAACTTAAATAGGCAGACTTAAAGGAATCAATGCTTGATTTACACGTGACATCCACTCATTGACGTAACAACTGTACCTTGCTTTCTTCACCCAAATCTTTCACTATTGAGTCTTTTTCTTCTTCATTAGAGAAAATACCCCTAAAGTCATGGTAGGCTATTTCGCCCAACTACAAACAAAACAAAATGAGAGACCAGTCATCACACAGCACCCACAGCAGTGCAATTACTGCTTCACTGTCACAATGATTAAGTTGTTTACTCTCTCAAAGAAACCAAGTTATACAGTGTGTTTATATATGTACAGTATCTGCTGCCACATGAACTCTATTTATACAGCAGTCATTTGCACGTACATGTAGATGTATTTCTCTCAAAATTAACCTCTTACAGTACTACAGAATTTTATTAAATTTTTCCAAGAAGCCTCACTTGCTCTTAGAGTGAGTGAAAGACACAACAATATTGAGCAAAATCTACTAGTCTATATAGCTATGAGGCACTACTTTCTTTGTATGGTGTCTATCAACAACACAACTAACAACAAAGACTTACTTCTGTAATTGAATTTTATTAATTTTTTTCAAGAAGCCTCACTTGCTCTTGGAGTGAGTGAAGGACACAACAATATGGACAAGCTCAATAGCAAAATCTAGTAGTCTATGGCTATCAGGCGCTACTTGCTTTGCATGGTGTCTGTCAACAACACAACTAACAACAAAGACTTACAACAAGCGCTTCAATGGATATTGGTAGAACTCCACATTTCATTGCCGACACCTGAAAACGACATGAAAGAACAACACAATATGAAACCTGCCAAAACAATAATTATTCAGCATTGATGCCAATGTACAAATTAATTTTATCAACTTTTTTGCAGATATTGAAGGCAGGGATAGAAATCTTGTACCTTAAATTAATAATGTTATTACTCAGTAGCATAGTACATCCCCAAAGCCTTCAATTACAACAAATATACAAACATGTGTAGTTACAGAAAATGTCCATACCTCCGTTCTTCCCACACCTCTGGTGTTGCTTTAAATTTTTTTGGTTTTACAGAACCCCCCACCCCTCCCCATTCCTAGGCAATTCCAATCCCTGCTGTGCGGGAAGTATGGATATTTTCTGGATCATGGTCACAGAATTAAGCATTTTCTGTCCTTGTTTCTTGGCTACCAGAGGATTTTATCATTCACTTTCAATTTTGCTATCCTAGCCTTGGGCTAAGGTGTGCCTTATTTTGTTGCAGAATTTGAATTCCCTGGCTGTGACTTTCGTGGATCATCTTGTAAAACAGTTTATAAACATTTATTGCCGAAGACCTTGTGAATTTTTTGTTCATAGGGAATTCAGCTGTGCAAAACCTTAAGCTTGTCAAGTACTTTCTGCTGACATAGGAGGACTGTCAAGAAAACTGAATACTAAACACTAAGCCAGACATTTAAATAGGGCAAAGAGCAATTTACAATTTTTCAAGATCCAACAAGTCTTAAATACATACATATCTGCATAAAGCAATTTAAAACGAATTTAGTAACACCCTACTCTAAATGAATCCCAATTTGACTAGCTTAGCATATTATTTCAATCATAAAGCTGTAAAGAAATAAGCATACAATCTACAAAGGACATGTATTTATGTTTGCAAGCATAATTTGCCACTGACAGTTTAAAAGCAAACAGGGTGTATAACTTTCAAATGGAGATAACAAAATCTCTTGAAGTTACATTATCATCCAGTTTAAATAGACAAGTGTGCTTTCTCTGGAGTTGGTGAGCTTGCCGAAGCAACATCAAGATAAATAAAGGGCAAGCAAGCTTTCCTCTGAAAGGATGCTTCTTCTGAACTTGGACAATATGTCAACTAAAACAACTGAGCATAATGACTTTCAATCTAAAATAATTTATACTAAAACAAGTGTCATATTAAAGGATGAAAAAGACATTTAAGAAGATTCCAGAATATTAATCATTTGACCATCTTATAAATGAGACGTGTCTCTAGAGATCTCTAGAAACTTTGCAAATTTCTACACACAACGAAAAAAACAGGCACTCGTAAACTTAAATAAAGGGCATAGTTTACTAGCAGAGAAATGAGAACACTGTTTATTAAAGGCTTAGGCTAAGCCCACCTCGCGTTCAACGTAGATGTTTTATTTATGGCATTTTCAGAAGCCGTGAATAGTAGATTTATTCCAATCAAGGAAGCCCCTGGTCTAGCCCTGAACAGGTGCTAAACGGTAAATAAGAGGGATTAAGCTTAAAGCAATACTTCAGACTTGACCCATCCACAGATTGTGCTTTAGCCAATACAGCCCCTACCGTGAAATATTAAATAAAGAATTTGGAACGGTGACGAGCTAGTTGCAGTGCAACATTCGTTATCAATATAATCAACCACAGAACGCCTCGATTCAACTGCATTCTTTCTAATCATTAAAGTTTCATTTTTATTAGGGTAACTCGACATTTGATTCCTTGCCTTTAGTTCCAACAGACATGAGTGATATCATTGCGATAGAGAATGCTTTTGTGTATATATCGACGGGATGAAATCCAACCCAGTTTTCAATGGTAACTTGATGACAAACCAAATGTATTCCGTACGTGCGACCGTTTTCGACCAAGCTTTCCCCACAAACCAAACCTATGTTCGGTTTTATTGCAAGGTATCGTCCGCATAAAACGCCTCAGAAAAGCCATAAAGCGCTAGTGAATTTTTTTCGAAAAGAGAACATTTCATTTAGACGTTTAGAAGCCTTTTAACGTGGGAAGTACAGTGATGCGGTATATAGTCCACCAATTTGTGACCAGTGTTCGAATCCAAAACACGGCTACCTGCAAAAACAGTAGACCCCTGCTACTGATATGACAAAAAGTCACGCGAAAAGCAAAACTAACTTTGCTTAGTCTTCTATGGAAGTTTCAACAAGGTCGGGAAACAAAATGACAAAATGAACAGCGCTAATTTAGCGCACAAGGATATTGACGAGGGCGAAAATATGCAGCGCATACCGACATGACGTATTATAATCAAGACTAGTTTGTCGAAAAAAAAAACGCGCATTAAACAATGCTAACACCACGAAAGTTGCAGGTCGCAAAACTGGTTTTCTAAAATGTAGTTTTAAACTTACCGCTACTATAGCGTCTTGGTGAAGATGGATAATGGCTCTGGCATCTTTCCTTGCTCCGTGGATCGCAGAATGGAGCAACATGCCAGCTTTGTTCACGCCGAGATTGGTGCTGCCTTGATCCACGACACTTCCATCGGGATTTACTTTGAGCAAGCTAGACGCTGTCACTTCACTGTACAAAAGTCCAAAGGGATGAATCAAGAAGCTCTCTTGATCAGCCGACGGGCGAATCTAGCAAACGAAACCGACATGGCTTATTGTTACAATCAATTTCATACTATGAGCACGCTAGCCGCTATTTTCGACAAACAACCATCGACAACTTCAGAAAATGTGTTAACTAAGTTTTAGCAGCAGGAGAAATGTAGAATTGTGCACAGCCTTTCGAGATATAAGAAATTTAAAGCTAAATTCAAAGCAGTCACGTATGCGTCTGCAGCCATTGAAAACAAGCTATTGTGACAGAGCGTCCGCGCGTGAGACAAAATAAATATTTCACCGAAATAAACTTATCCTAGTAGTACTCACAGTTATGAAACTATAAAGGCCGGTATTCCATCCAAAAAGATCAACTAGGCGGTACGTGGAGGCCAGTTTACAGCGCAATAACCTCTCTTGCTTGGAATAATTCAAGGTATCGGATCCTCTGATGTCTGCTATTGGGGTGACAACGGCCGACATACCTCCTCCGTAGTAACTACTCGAGGGAACGAGAAAATCTTGATAAGTACGAACACCTTCGCCGCTAGACTTAGGCCCATTCTGAACGTAGGTCTGAACAAGGTCTTCCAGTTCATCGCGAAGAACTTTGTCATTCAGAACAAGAGAGACACGCTGTCGAAGCTTTAGACCACGGACATCGCGAACAACATCTTCTGGCCTTCGTACCGCTCTGCCTCTCGAAGGGGCGCTAAATCTTCTCGCCTTTCCATCAATGAGCGGTTTGTTAGCCTTCCCTGTCGACATGTTGGCAAATTCGGCTTAGGTTGTGAGGCCAAACCAAGAAAGAAGCGTTTTCTGAATGGCGATCACACCTTCGTAAAACGCCCAAAGCACGCGCAGAATAGTCGGGAATATTCACTGCTCATGCGTGGCACTGGAAAAGTGAAAGTAAACTAATTTTCATTGGCTAGAACAAGGGCACGTGGTCACGATCATTAGATCGCGCGCAAGGAAAATTTCCAAACACGCATGAAGACTTTTTGGCAGAAAAATCGCGCTTTATGGAGACAATGCGATTACTTACTCAGTGTTTTTTTTAAGACTGCTTCGAAAAGGCTGATCAGTTTCAAATGACAAATGAAGAAAAACCCAAACAGTGTCACGTTCAAAGAAAAATATTTGGAAATCTATTTGAGGATCGAAACATGAAAACATCAAAACCATCAGACTAAAACCACTTGGTGAATTTCCGATCTATGCAGCAAAATCGAACTTGCAAAAAATTAATGCTTTCCATGTTGTGCGTTATCTGAATCACGACGGACGTTTATACTTATCGAACAAAGAAAAAAATTACTCAAATATATCGTTTAGAAAAAGAATGTTTAGCTTTAATTTCCAGATTTTATTCGCGTGGATATTATTAGGCTTAATTGCAGCAAATATTGATCTGATTTAAGTATTTTCCTTTATTTAAAACCTATTTAAAATAAAAAAAAATATATAAAATAGAAACATATAGGAAGTCCTTTCCGGCGCCGACTGTTGCGGTGATCACATGCAATGGAGAAAATCAAGTTAATAATATTTCGACCTGCACCTCGACTGGACGGTAATCAATATCTTATTTCAGTGTTTCACATTTGATTTACAATATTTCAGAAATTAATGAGGTTGTCAGGTCCTGAGATAGTCCTGGTGTAGACTGCGAAGACCGAATTCCTGTGCACTGATTGGTGTTTTCTAATTTGCTTGCGTAGCGACGCTTCAACAGCCACTTCGTTTATGACCTTCAGCTGTGTGCGAGTTGCTTGTTTATTTATTTCAAATATTTTCTGGATCATGTGCGCGTTATCTTCTGCTATACTATTACAAGCCTCAGCAGATTACATCATTTATTGTTCCGAAAGATCGCGAAAAATATGAAAGGGTCAATCAACCTGAACACTTGTTCACCCTTGACCACACGAGCGAGACGCGTCTGTCACGCAAATAGGGCGCGAATTCGATGGAATTGCAAATCATGACACAGTCTGTCACTGGATGTAATTATAGGAGGTAAACGAAAACAATTTTGAGGTATTCAAACGCAATCGTGCGTGGCAAAAAAATTCAAAAATTGCTCGTGAATGTTTCTTCAGGCACTTTAAAACGCAATTTACTCTGCATGAGGCCTCCAGATCGCCGAGATCATCGAACACAGATGGCGGGGAAAAAAAACGCTTTTCTGAGCTTAAAACCGTGAAAAAGTGTACGATTTGTTAACTAGAGTGCAAGTTTTCTCCAGACGCGTTTCGGGTCAGACTTCGTCTCGTTTAGTGAGTGTAAAACTCAAGGCTAAATGAAAAGTGCAGTCAAGCACGTATAAATATTCGGACCCTGCGGGCAAGATGAGTTAATCATTGTAATAAATATTATTTTTTCCGAGGGATGAGTCCCTAAGGATCAATTATGGAGTCAAACAAAGAGGAAGACGCAGGACGCAGAAAATAAACAATTAGATGAGACTTACCAGGATTACTGTATTAAAATCATTGTTTTCACACTGTGACAGCAAAAATCAGTTTAAGGTAACCCTTCAATAATCGTAATTTCTTGGTCGTCATTGTCTTCCTGATCACCGCCGTCTCGCTGTAGGATCACAACTAACCCACGTCAAGTAACATTAACTTGAACTTGGCCTACCTAATACAGGCTCAATGAGAGAGCTTCTTTTATTTTTTCTAATTTTCTTTATCGAGCTTAGTCATCCAGTTCCGGTCCGTTCACCTGAGCAGTGGCCCCGAGACCGAATCCACCAGTAATGAGCCACTAGAATGTTATAAGCTCCACATGCCATGTTTCAATTTACCAAGGGAAACTGGCTGAAAGCCAGTGTATTCGTTTCCATAGCATCCACACTGGCCCTCATACTTGCCCCTGCCCCACCCCCCGAAAAAAGTAATAACAAAATCAGCAATAGATATCGACAGAAGCATATGCTTCTGATATCGAAGAGTACCAAATTTATCACACGGCACGATTAGAAAAACCCGATATTCATCACCAAAACCTTCTTGTCTCGGTTATTCCCCATTCTAGCTCCACCACCCCAAGAACAATAAAACAGAGAATCCGAGCTCTCGTAAAACTCTGGTTTTAGGCTATGATAACTCCACTCAAGGAATAAAATTGAAGGCAAAGGAAGCAAGGAAACGGCGGATAAAGACAATGCTTTAATTAAGGTTGAAGCTACGCATTCTTCTACATACATGTTCAGATCAGAGGTGATCGCTACGCTAAATAATCGTAATCCGAAATGAAATAAACGTGGATTAAAATTGATTTATACTTCATTCAGTCCTGAATAGAACTATAACTAGTTTTCTTGTCATTTAGCGCAACGATCACTTCTGAAGATGCATGTAGATGCTTACGAAAGGTCACATTTATAATCATAATTTTTACGACATGCACTGTTTTGTCATGTTAATCTACGCAGAGTGCTTTTAAGAATCAGACCTTAATTATTCTGCAAATGTCAAACCCTCAGGCTAGGAGCGTGCAATATGTCCAACACAGATGGCTAACTATGAAGAGTGTTTTTTATTTATTTGTTTGTTCGATTGTTTACTTATTTATCTGTAAGTGTTTACCAGCCAATTTAATTAAAACACTCAACAAAAAACTTGAGACCTCACTAGATATGATCGATAACCATAGTGAATTGGGATGCCGAACCTCCCCTTTTCATTCCTGAGTATCGCATTTCGTTGATAAATAAAAGCTATTTCATGTTTATCACATTCAGCAAATTCAAATCTTGTGAGAAGACGCTCTTGAGATTCAACTGAGATAAGAAAGCGAAAAAAAAAAAATCACCTTCTCGACGAACCACCGCGAGACAAACAATTGCATCTCCTCGTAAAGGGTTACTCATCACGGCAATGTGCAGAAACCGGCATACCTACTTTTATGGGTCTGGTTTTACAATGTTTCTACAAATAACGACAAGAATGATATAGACTGCAAAACAATTCAATTCATGACTTGTGAAACTTTCGTTACGGCGAGATCGTTGCAGACTTACTAAGGACATCCAGTCTCAGGTTTTACATGATTGTTTTTCTAACGAAAATCTGGATATTCAATAAAAAACAACATCAGCAGCACTTGAAGTTATCAACTTCTATGTGTAAACTCTCATTTTAAGTGCGCCAACGATACCCTGCTTCCGTTTTCCGTGGCAGTCATTCTTTTCACTGTGGGGGATCAGTGAAACTCCTCTTGAAGAGTTTTTTCTCGTATTGGTACTTGAATCATAATTTAACTGCCTCAGTCAAGGTTCCTTCAGCGAAGTTAACCGAGCCATTTAGAGAGTGGAGGGTAATTGGTACTGGCTTATAGTCATCGTAGCTTACTATATAATAGATAATAAAGAGTTCGCTGCGATCACTATAATTAGCATTTCCTTCTCCAAACAAGCTACAGTCTTGGACAAAATAAATGAAACATCTGGACCACCCCTCCCCCCATTTCAAGAATGCCAAAATGGCGCGTTTTTTGCTCTCGTTGCTTTGGGGGGGGGGGGGGAGGGTTAATTGCTCCTTT
>OMLO01001343.1_pt1 | contig 18744 bp, 5 predicted proteins | sample 1674811 | NCBI WGS metagenome assembly OMLO01 (sample SAMN06265003, study PRJEB25207) | coral metagenome | isolation source: Coral host | place: Mexico:La Bocana,Puerto Morelos, Mexico | collected 2008-11-13 | reverse complement strand
TGTGGACTTTAAAACACTTGGAGTTCGCTTCCTTGCTATAGGTTGATGACAAAGCCTCACTGTAGTGCAAGACGCCCTAAGTAAATCAGAGGAAGGGAAGACAAGAGACAACAAGATAACGGCAGTGTGTTAAGATTCTTGTCTGAGAATGCAGTTTTAATTCTCGTTGACGTTATCAAGTTGAACTATGGATTTTACTTATTAAGGCCCACCACTTAATGGATCTGAAGCTAAGAAAATATTTCTCTTAAATCTGTTTTTGGGGTCGTATACCAGCTGTTGTATAAAAACAGTCCAGCCGATCCTTGATCAAATATTGCATTTCAAAATTGGAATGGACGAGTTCCAAACAATTACCTGACTCGTACATAGTGAACTAAGGGTGCGTTTCTTTAGTAAACAGATTGATCCAACTCGGATCAAGGCGCATCAAACGAACCGAAGAATCCTTACCCAAAGTGGATTCTTAGGTTCCTTTGATGCATCTTGATCCAAGTGATCTTAGTAAAGAAACGCAAAATCCAAGATCTTTTGTAAAGAAACGCAAAATCCGTTTTTGGATTTTAGAATCCAATCTTGGATTTTCTTAAATAAACGACAAAAATATCCAGGTCGTGCCTAAGCAAGTATTCGGTGGGTTTATAAATAACTGAATATGTGAGGTATAATTTCTCGCAAAAATACCTCCAGGTACATGGCCCTAATCGAAATTCGTAAGAACAGCTTCGGTATTCTTCATTGGTGGCTATAAGTTACAGAGACGTTTCAATAAAAATGTTTAAACTATTAATTATAAAGAATTATTGCACAATTAGTCATTACGTTATTATTCTTAGCTTCTAATATCAATCGTTATTTTCAATCAACTTACCGGTTAACCTTGCATGTGTCCTCGTGAGGTAATATTCCGTATTTTCCACCCCGGCATACATAAGCTATCTTTCCTTCATTACAGGAAAGCTGCTAACAACCTATTTCAGTGTTTGATTCTTCAAGGACAAATAGACTGAAAGGCTATACAAAATATGTGTCTGCAGTGCTGTATAAACGAACCAATCAGCAAACGAGATACAGATTTCTCAGAATTTTCAAAACGATTTCCGGTCAGCTTTTTCCCGGAATACCTTAGGACTGAAAAAGAATAGTTGGAATAATATACTAAAACCTCACTCAAAATCATATGTTATTACAACATTTTCCATTTAATTCATGTGGAATATTTGCCGGAAAATTGGCCTACGGTGACTTCACAACAACTTAACGGCTGATGTTTCTCGGAAGGCATCCGCCAACATCCGGCTCCTTTCTCGGAATCAAACAACAGTAAACAAACTCTCTTGAGATCTACATCTGTTGTTCTAAGGCAAAGAGGTTTCAGAAATTATTTTTTAATATTATGGAAAGACTTCCAACCAGGAAAAGGTTGTATAACCTTGTATCGAAAGTTGGAGCTAGCGTGAAATAACCTGCCGGCTTAATTTTACTTTCATATAAAACGCCTAGAGAAGGCAGGCTTTATTATAATATCCTAAAGAAAGATGATGTGATGCCACCATATTACACCTGAAAGGGCATAAAAGCCATTATCTAGTTTGACGATGGGAAAGTCACTTAAAGGTCATAAGTTTTTCTTTTAAGACGCGGTGTAACGGAGGACGGATATCATAAACAATCCCAGATCTCCCACGGCTATGCGGTAAACAAAGTCAAACGGAGTGCGATCTGGGTGTGAGATAATAACAAAATTGATCAACCGTATTCTCATGCCCAGGCTCTCATCTTGTGTACCCTTCATCTTTTCATTGTGGCAAGGAGCATGCGTCAGATTGACAATAATTTAGTTGGGCCATTTCCGAGTTGCCTTTCGCCTCTGTGTCAAAACGAATCTTCTTATGGAAATGTGTTTTGCCTACAGGTTCATATTCATACAAATCAAACTTATTTTCATATAAAAATTTTTGCACGAGGACTCGTTTTGAAACTGGGGGAAGGTAACTAATTACATAGTTGTCTCACAAAAAGAAAAAATAAACTGGTTTTTACATCATTATATTAAAGATACAAAGAAACTTTTAATGTAGAAGTTCAATTAAAACTTGAAAGAGCTTTAATTACTACGACGAGGCTATTTATCTAGGAAAACTGGTACGGACCAAATCAAGAGATATTTCTAATTCATGTTGCATAATGTCACGTAATTGTACAAAAGCTACTAAAATTGTTCATCTTCTCAGTTTCTTCCCATCACGTCGATTTATATTATTATGACAACTCCAATTAACAATTAATTAAACAAAAATTGTAAGAAAGCCCAACCGAATGAAACGAATGCTTCTATGACTCGCTAAAAACACAAGCACAAGCTGTTGATATAACGACAGTGTAAGCAAAAATTAAAAATTATATCTTCATAATGAAAATATGTAACTGTTTTCTTTTCTTTTTTTCTCGCCATGTGGAAAACATTCTCTTGGTGTTTTTATTAGCTCGTAGAGAGTTTCTGTAGCTCGACAAAAACACGGTAATTTTTTTCCTTAAATGCTTTATACGAAAGAAGGCATTACTAGAACTGTTTCGTCCGGCTGTCATTACTATTGTACCCTAGGTCCGATCGATCTATTGATCTACCTTATATGATCAACCTACACTGATGTATAAATTCTTTTCTAGACTACCTGTTCCTTATATTGCTTTACAGACGGCCTAATCAAGTGCACAGTTTTCATACGGTCATCGTGAAACTTGACAAAAAATAATCGAATGGTACATGGAAGCAAACCATTTCTCGCATCAAAGTGGATCCGAACTAAGCTAATTGCTTTAGAGTTTCCTACTCAAATTAGCTTTGAGCCAGATACAAAGTATTTTGCGATGACAAAGGTTTTTTCACCCAAAACATTTGGTGATTGAGAATTAATCGTCACTGGTTGACAAGGCTGGAGCGAACAAACGCCTCTCTTGCGTCCTCAATCCACTCCCCAGAGGATAAGACTCCGACTGACGTCTGAGTAATCCTAGCTCTACAGTCTCCCTGGCATCGCTCCCGCTGGGTTTGTATTAACGTATATATGAAGAGAGGCTTTTGCTCGTCAGGCCATATCTGACGCCGAGACCTGCACCGTTTACAAGGTGCTTTATAATTGGTCACATGAAACAATAGGTAAACAATACAAACATGAGCGAATCAACTGAGACACGAAACTGAACAAGAAGACAAGTAGAAAACATCTGTGCGTGTAACTACGGCCCCGCATGCTTAGCCGAGCAGAGGCCTATAAAATTGGCAACCTGACTTGAAGTACATTCAGAGAAACTGTTTTTGAAAGAGTTTATCCTATATACTGACATAGCTTATTGCACTAGCTCACGATCGGGGTCCTGACTGAGGTGATGGCAAAATCGTGCGACTAATGTTCACGGCCGAGGATCTCTCTTCATGTTCTAAAGAAAGAACGTCAGGAGAATTCCGCCTTGATGGCACAGGGGAGGGCACGGGTGTTAAACGAGGAGGTGTGGCACTATTGGAGGAAATGACGACCCCGGATTTCTTCATGGCGACCATCGTTGCTGCTCTGAACGCCTCCGTGGTGTTGCTCTCCGGATGGAAAAGAATAACACGCAGTTTTGGTGCGTACATGATACACAGCACAGCGTATCCTGAACTGAGCACTCCTACACAAAACACAAAGCTACGCGTTGAGCCAGTGCTGTCGTAGAACGCAGGAAAAAAACCGAGCCAGAAAACGCAGAAAGCGAACATGGCGAAGCAGATGAACTTAGCTTCATTGAAGTTTTCTGGAAGCTTACGGGCTTTAAACGCAAAGTAAGTGCATAGCAGGGCTATAATCAAAACGTACCCAACAATAGTAATGTTCAAAAGTTCGTTGGACTCGCCGCAGCTAAATATCTGCCAACCTTCTCTCGAGTTGTCAACTTCAATAAACACTTCAGGAGGATGGACTATGAACCAGACTGTTGTCAGGGTAACCGGGACAAACGTCATTACCGTGGCAACAATAGCCTGCATTTTGTTGCTAATCAGATAGCTGCTGGATGCGGTCAACCGAGATCTGGCTTGAAATATGCGCAGGAGCCGATCGGTTTTCAGCAGCATGATAGCAGTGCAGAGGGTGAAGGTAATTCCAAACAACAATGGAAGCACTGTACAACCAGCTACAGTCGGTTTTCCTATCATAACCAATGGATGAATAAATATAGCTACGATGCATATCAAGTGCACGAATGATAGCTCCCGATTGGATGCTTTGACGACAGCTGTGTCGCGATATTTGTAGAAAATTGCCAATACACCGATTGATATGACGACGCCGATGGAAGCGAGGACTGCCGCACTCACACCTTCTCCGTTTCCCCACGCTAAGTAATCTGATTTCAATTTCACGCAGTTCGTTCTCTGCTTGTTCGACACATAACCCTTGAGACATTTCCTGCAAGGGTCTTGTCCAGCGGTTGATTTCGCAAAGCCATCCTCGCACTTGACGCATTTCCAACAACATAGGACGCTCTCGTAAACCGGGTATAATCCCGCGGCACATGGGTCAGAGCAAGTCGAGATTGGCTTTTCTCTAGTCCACCCGTTCCACATAATCTTGGAGACATTGAGTGAGAGTTTGTCGTCGAGGCCACTCCAGATGCCAATCTCTTTAAACTTCTTTTTCTCTTTACTAGTCTGCTGAAGGTTCTTGATGGTGTATGACCCGTAACGAAGATCCCCATTTTCATCGAACATGATTTGAGAGCCAGATCTGCCCTGGAAAGATACGTTCTTTAAAAACTTTAGGATTTCGCTTGGTTGAATATTCGAGTCAACAGAAGGGCATTTTCCACCCTGAAGAAAACTCTCTTTATCTTTGCAATCGAAAATATTTTTCACGGCGTAAACAACCGCGTAGATTGCGTCCATGACATTTGTGTATTTGTTGCGTGGCAGCGAATCAGCGCTGGGTAGACCATGTTCTTTTGGACATTGTATGGTTACATTCGGTTCCTTGGTCGTGTAAACGTAAACTGTACTTGTCAGATTGTTCAGTCCCTCGACCTTCCTGCAATCAAATTTTTTTGTCCAATATTCCCACATCCAGTGATTGTGATCAGTATTGTTTGGATGTAAGCTATTCAAGTGCTCCTCAAACGGCGTGTGCCTCTTCAATAATGGTAAGACTCCAAGCATTCCGCCGACAACATTTTCATCCATCGTTTCAAGCTGGTACGCGTCTCCCCAAGTTTCCGTTCCAATCCAAGTTTTACCGCTCAACTTTTGCCGTGACGCCTCGTTCAAGAATCCCAATGCGTTCGGTCTTTGGCACCATAAAATAATCACTCGGGCGCGATGCTCATTCTTTAAAGACACGATTATTTCTTGCAGTTCTTCTTGCGACAGCGAAGGATTAAAAATCTTCTCCAGAGCAATGCAAATCCCTCGCTTTTTTAGTTCCGTTCGTAGTGAATCGACCCCAGCGCGGCCGTAAGAGTTATCAGAAGCAACGATAGATACGTAAGTCCAACCGAACTGTTTTAACAGATCAGCGAGGGCTTGAGCCTGGTAAGTATCAGATGGTATCGTTCTGAAGAAGGAGTGATACACTGCGTTGTCGCTGAGGAGCACGCTCGTGGAAGAGTAACTGATTTGTGGGGTATCGTCTACACCTAGAAGGTTCGCCACGTTTATCGATATCGGCGATGATGCTGCGCCAATGACCGCTGATATCATTGTCTGCTTATCGGTACATTTGCAGTAGCGAGATGAACAATTCTTGGACATGCTACTCTTAGCACTCGAATTTCCCGCGTCTAGCACGAAATCTAAGGCAGCCTTCAATGCCACGGGAACATCGTTGCAAGAATCCCTTATGTCGTAGCCTAGGGTGAAGTTTTGCGGTAATAAATCAGGATTGTCGTTGATTTCTTGTATAGTAAACAGCATGGCTTCTACCCAGTTCACTCCGTAAAGGTTGATATCGTGTGCTTGTGTCGTCCCCTCATTTGTGGGCTTTACAATGTGAACAGGGAACAAGCCCCCCAGTATCAAGTCACCTTCAAGGTTCGATATGCGGCCCGGATTAGCGCAGTGTTCAGAGTGGTTGGTTTCCGTCGACTGTCCTTTGTTCGAAGTGGTCACCAGAATCCAAAACGCAAACATTAAACGCGACATTGTGTACGAAGTATTTTCCGCCATGCGACTAGCCTTGCTTGTTGACACGATCACAAACAGGTAAAAAAAAAAACGTTCCTCTTTTAGACCGAAGAGCGCGTCAAGTGAGGCATCTCCAGGGTGACGGAAAACTGACAGAGACGACGAAGAAGACGTGCGTCAAATATAGACCAAAAGTAATTCACACCAGTCTAACTAAACAATCTTTCAAAAATATGCAGTTAGAGAAAATCGAGGTTGCGTTTGACTGACGTGTAAATCGATTAAACAAGACCAGCAACATGAATTATTGATCCCCTGTACGTTCGAATGCGGCTAATCATGTCTATCAAAGCGACACAGAGCTTCACAGTAATCCGGCATTTCTCGTGGCTTAATATTGTGCACTCACTTTAACAGTTCAAGCGTGCGAAGCGGTTCCAAATGTACAGAATGTTTGTCGAACTTTGTTTGATTGGGCTTCGAAACAAAGCTCCACATCACTTGATATGAATATCATTTAAATTTTCATTTCATGGACAATGATAAAAAACACGTTATCTGTGCCCTTCCTCTTGTTCCACTATGTTGCGAACATCGATAAGATGTTTTAAAAACGCCAAGTGTAAGTGAAGGTGCAAATCCTGATTTTCAATACAACAAAACTTCGCAACAGACACAAGAGATTCATCGTCCCTAAAATCAAACACAGCCCTGTAAAAAGTCGCCCTGTTTGAACAAATGCATATGTAAATACCTTCTGCGCCAATCGAAAGCAAGCAAATTGATGTTGTATGATTTACTGAACTCATACTGTCACGAGAAACGGGATATCAGAAAGATGGCTCATTCAAAACTGAATGAGGGCGTTCATTTAAATATTGAATTCTTGTAAAACTTCTAAAGAGACATAGTATCTTATTGGAAACATTTGTGGCTTGTATTTGGATGGGTTGATTTTCCATTCGTGCCGCCGAGAATGTTCGCATAAGTGCCGAAGGCGCGGAGTAAACGTTTTATGGTGAAATTCTCGATAATCCACTAAGGTTTTAATGGCAAAGTGTTGCTGATGTTCCAAGTGTGCGTTTTACACAAAGAAACTAATCTGTATGCAAATGGCCTCAGGCTCTTAATGGCTCTGACAGTGTTTATCTGTTATTGTCACTTCCAGAACATGTCAGGGCATTGTGCACCTTGAGATACAAAGGCAGGTGACGAATTTAATTTCGTTTTACCTTATACACTGACAATATTATACACTACTGTTGTTCTAACAGCGCATTTCTTTAAGCCTCAAAACTAATGAAAAAAACTGTTAAAAGTAGCCGTTTGTAGATTAAAACTAGGTGTTTACGTGCCTAACGCTGTTGACAGTTGTAAGCTGCCCACAGAGAAATGCTAATGAAAGTCATCAACGCGGCGACACTGTATTATATGGGGAAAGTTGAACGCGTCTTAGTGACAGCAAATAACAAGTCATATTTTTGTTATCTCAGGCTAGGTACAAACACCAAATAGTAGTGGGAAAAAAATTTTTCACTAAGACAGAATGAGATGATGCACAAAAAAGGAACAAGGCTCGTTCTGTCAGACTAAGGAAGTGAAGAGTGCACGACGACTCAACGACGTTGAACTAAAGGAAACATAAGTGCCTACAAGGAATGTCATCTAACAGACTTATTAGCGAAGTCGATAGCGATCATTACTAAAAGCTTGGTATTAACTTTTTCTTTTAAGGTAAATGAAAGAGTAACGGAGATAACACAGACACTGAATAACAGTTGACACTAAAATACGCTAATTTTAAATTCCATTTTCAGAACTCATATAATGTAAAGTTGTCATGTTTATAGTGCAAGTTGAGAAATGGTACAAAGTCAAATTCATTCATTTTCGTTCCGCACTTTGAATCTATCATTTAAATGGAAAGTATAACGCGTTCTGTTTTCTTTGCTCTAAATTCAGTATTTTAAATACTTTTTTTAATTAAGGACAGACCCAGGACAGCCAAAGGTTTTACAAAATCACAAGCGACAAAGCCTCTTTTTTCCGAAAGAGATTTAAATAAAATAAAAACTTATTTGACCACCAAACACTAGCCAAATACAAAAAAGAAAGTTAATAAATTAAGAAACAGATGTAACATTTTCAAAATTGCTTCAGAAAATGGTATTAATCTGGACGTTTTTAACAAACCCACGAATAATGTTTTCTTGTGATTTGATTGCCAAACGCCTCCTCAGGTTTTTAAAACCATTTTAAGGTACATAACGTGTGGACTTCATAAGCTTACATTAAAATGGTATTAAAAGGAAAAAAGACAAAAGGTTAAAAGAGCCATTCATTCTCATATACAACCAGGTATAGCTTAAAAGAGCCATTAATTATATAGCCTTAATTAAAGCTTGGTAAGCAGCTCTCTGCTGCGTGTGTTCCGACACCGTTGAATTTATGAATTTATAATAACAAGCCACTTAATGCACCCAGGTCTTCAGGTTTTATGTCCGGCCATTTACTTTTTTTGACTCGTGTCGAAGTGAGCATTGTTCTAGCATTGTTCTGTTCTACTTTAGTTCTATAAAAGTACAAAGCTTATTTCTTGATAGACCAGATGCCGAGACGTACTACATTGTATACCAGTTGCAAATAGCTAAGAAAAACGGGACGGATTTCTTGCTCTCACTTTTTCTTGAGTACTTTTCCATGGTTTTACATTGTTCTCTTACACAAAAAACCTTTCAGTGCGAAACGTTGGTGCGCGTTTAGGATTGAAATCAATAAAAAGAAAAAGAAGCGTACCAAGGTGGATGCTTCACAAGCTCTCAGTTGCGTTACGTAGCATATAACATAATTTTTGTATGTATCGTCATTTTTTTAACCTTGACTAGCGCAGCATTCCTTTTTTATGGAATTTTTGCCTTTTCACTACGCAAATTAGTTGATACCATTTACAGCTAATTTTCTTCACGTATTCCACATCTAAGCCACTAACAAATGCCGAAGATTGTAAGTAGGTAGAAATTATAGGGGAAATATTAGTCCTTCTTGTTAGAATTTAGTTTTTTGTTCCTTGCTGCTTCAGTAAGGTTCATAAGAAGTGGTATCATTCAATGTTCAAGATATGTGAGGGGTCTCCGGTCAAAAAACCGACAAGGGCAGCAATATGACCGGACAAATTAATAGAAAATTTCTAATGATTTGGTGGGAGCAGTGGGAGCAGTTTACCCGTTGGAACTCCTTATTGATAACCCGCCTTGAAAACGTTTCTAAGACCCAGTTTTTGCGGCAGTGGACATTCCCCCAAAATCAACGCATGTCAAGAATTCTGCTTCCGTTTCAGTACCACAACTTTATTTAAACACTGTCATAAAGGTAGGACGGTATACATCGCACCTTTTATTAACCTGGGATGCAACTTTCTTAGATGTCTATTTACACGTAGTTATCCCATACAAATGCGCAGCCTAAACCCGGCGCATTTCCAATAAGAGATCAAATAATTAAATAACAACGCATTCTGAGATTGGCGACCGGCGACCAAAACTTCATGTGTTTACACGAGATTCTATAGACCCTACTGATAAATGACTGTCAATTTAAAATTCTTTTAACCTCATTTAAGAGTTAAATTCTTTTGAATTGTCAACTCAAAACCGAGGTTAGTTGGGCGAAGTTTAATACTTAGAAAGGAAAAATAATATTTATAATTGGCAGCCATTTGTGAATAGGGTCTATGTAACCTTGCCAAACTCAACGAATAGGAGCTAATAGGATTACAGTAAATGGACTCCACGTGTAGTGGGCCACAAACGACAGAAAAACTATGGAGACAAAAAGGCTTTCCAAAATGAGCTAAAACCTTCCTCAATAAATATTTATTAAATAATGTATAAGTTACATCCCTCTTTAACTATAATTAGAAACGTCACGTTTCTCGGTTCGTGACAAAGCTATTTACATTAATTAATAAATAAATGATATAGGCAACCCACTAGATCGAATTCTATTATTCTGCCTACATAAACCGATGGTTTGTGTAAGAGATGATTAAATATAGCTAGCTGTTATAAATAACTCGTATCAAACATACAGTCCGAATTTCACAAAGCCTTTGGAAATGAAATTTTGACCTTACAAATTATTGGTTTGAAACCTTTGCTGTTTTAAAAATTTTGACTGTTGGAAAACAGTGCAGTTGAGTCAAGTGTTTATACATTACATTTTAATAATATTTAATTATGAGCAAAGGCTCTTTCCCTGAATAAAACAGAGGCATGTTTGAGTTTAAAGAGCTACGACACCATACCAAGAGATGATGATCGACTCTTGGTTTTCAATTAACTTTAATTATTATTAATTATCACAATAATTATAATTATTATAATTATAATAATTTACCTTTGAAATGTAAACTGAGGAAGCTTGGGTTTCGCTATGCATTTTGGGACCAGCCACAGCATTCTTACTTAGTGCGTTAGTATCATTTAAAACGCCTTTATTTAGTTGATAATTTAATTATAATAAATTATAATTAATTTCTAATTGTGTTCTCTTCTGTATCAGACACCCAAGGTTAATGTACATAGCATTAGCATAATTAATAAGAGAAACTTCTTACTTTAATAATGAAGAATTAAATTATATTACTTATAATAAATAACGACCGTCATCATTGAATCCATAATATTATTTGGGTTATTTTTCAGCTCTTTGCTGTTTTAGGACTTCATCTGACGGAGTCAAACATTGCCAAACTCTGTTTAATTGACTCATCCTGAAAAAATAATTTAAAATTACCAATAAGTAATAGATTTAACTGAATTGATTTTGCTTTAGTTTAGTAGCCTCATAGCATCATAGCCCTTGTAATCATTAAAAGAAAATATTTTGCCTGAAAAAATAAGTACTACTTATTAAATTGTAATAAGTAACTTTTTTGGAAAAGTTTCAAAATTCATTGTCATGTCACAATTTTGGATTGGTGTCTTTCAGATAGTGTTACATGTATTGTGTATCTTATGTTGCACTTCGAATTCAATTATTGGTCTTGGCCCTAAATATATAAAAATACCAGTCACTAATGTGAAAATATTTGGCGCAAAGAGACTTTCCCCAAAAGGATAACAAGAAAGGGGAAGGCAACGCCCAGTGATAAACATATCCACACTAAATTCGTTAGTGTGCCATCATCATTTCAAGATGGAGGACTTAAAGGTTGTTACAAACATTCTTCCATAAGAATTCACCATTTCCCTTCTTCCCTCCCTTTTTAGATATTTTGCTATTTTATATATTAATCCTGTTAAGAAAAATTAATTTGATAAACAACTTGATTTATTTTGAGATTTATAAGATAAGTTGTGAGCCTACATATAAGGTAAGATACATGCATTCTAAAGTTTTACATCAGTTAAGGTACATGTATCTATGCACAATCTCACTGTAGGGATGTACCCTGTGTACAGATTTACCAGGCTTAAGTAATTACAAAAGTGACCACAGTGGCATTATTCAGTTTCACAGCACAAGTATAGTTGCATTAATGCATCACAATCAGTTAGAGAAAGTAAAGAAAGTCTAATCCAAATACTGAAAAATACAATTTTTTCTTAGAAACATTGATTTGTCTTCCATACATTTTAACCAGTTACAGAATTTATCCTTTATCTCATTTTTCTTACCTTTTCACAACCCTCTAAGAATTCCTCTTCTGATATAACACCATCGTTATTCGTGTCCATCAACTAAAAGAAAAAGAAAATCTTCTTCTCACCCACTGTCCTTTTTAAAACATATAGTAACCACCTAAATCTAAAAAACAAACAAAAATGCAAATATGTTCTAAATAATTTCACCATGCAAACAAAACAGGAATAATATTAAAGTGATCCACACTTCCCTGTCTTCTGTTGTACAGGTATATACATGTACATTGTACTTCAAGCAATGTCAATTCCTTACCATAAAGAGTCTATCCACTTGCTCCTCAACACTCATCTCTGTTCCAGCTGTTGCGGGCAGTGAATCAAGTCCCATCATACAGTGGACTGAGTGAACTACTGTAGCCATCTCCTACATAAGTAGTGGCAATAATGTTTGATGTTTGCAAATAAGTGAAAACTGATATGAGAATACAAACAAAAGAATTGCCCCTTAACAGTCCATGGCAAACAAAATGAGGTTGGCAAGCCTCTTATCAAAAAGATTGTGTAAACAATAGACATGTACAACGTACACAAACAGTATATAAAGAACTTTGCACATTATGAATACATTATTTCAGAACTGACATAAAGCTACATGGTAAAGGGACACTACACATAACTTCCAACCATTATCATGGTGAAGTTATTTTCTAACAAATGCTAACCTCTCTTGTTATATGACCATCACCATCCAGATCATACAACTGGAATGCCCATTTCATTTTTTCTTCTCTACTGCCATAAAGTGACAAAGACAGACCAGTGACAAAGTCCTGGAAATATGAAATACAGAATCGTTAAAACCTTCGCATTCTTTGAAATGTACAGAATGCTCAAAGGTCATGCACGAGCTTTAGAACTACAAATGTATTTATGTCCAGTACATTTTTGAGGGCCAGACACAATTATAGTACAGTGTACTCTTACAGCAACACTCTCCAATAAGAGTAACAAATAGAGAATAATGCCATCCAAAGAGGAGCAAAGATATGTCTATTAGTGGCTACATGTAGAAACTAGGAATAACTACCAGCTTGACTGGTCACTAGCCAGGCTTGAACACCTTTACACGTATTACATACATGTACATGTACCAAGACATGAGTACCACACCAGAGGTTTTAGGACAGGGGCACTGGGCAAAATGACTACAGGTACATGCGCCTACCTAGCTGCTTTCAATAGCTCTGCTGACTTTCTTTTTCTACTCTGACCAATCTACAATGCATTCATAATCTTATCTGGTAACACCATCCCTTTTGCAGATATATTGTATACACTGTACACAAATTTCCCTTTTTTTCCAATGTTTTTCAATGTGTATTTTTAATAATAATTATTATTAGCATACTGACAATATGAAAATGTTGATCATTTGCATATGTCAGTCTTAAGGAAATATTCACCTCAAAAGAGACTTTTCCATCTCTATCATTGTCAAACACATTGAAGACATAATTTGCATAGAGACTTGAATCTACATGTAGGTAGAAGAAGAGATAATCAGTCATACTGTACCAGTAGTTGAAACATGCAAAGAAGTGTGCTTGCACTACACATGATTACACAATAAGGTAACTAAAAGGGCATCAATACTACTACATAGTTACATGTAATATAACATTACAACAAGTCACTGTGACAATACATCATCCACAAAGGAAAGGCTTGAAAGTACTCACGAAAACAGTATTTTAGGCATAGTTTGGCATCTTTTGATATCGCTTTCAATGTAACTTATCTAATACAGTCCACTGAGTAACATTTTATTTCTTGTAAGTTGTACTATTTTTCCACAAAAATAAATATAATTTTATTACTTTTAGAAATAAGTAAAACTGTTACTGTTGAATTATAGGTTACTGTAATATAGCATGTAGTGATCAGTTTCATCTAATGATCATGTCTATGATGACCAAATCTACTTAAGAAAAGACTATCCTACTGTACAAGTACTTATTAATAATAAATGGATTTTTTTACAGTATGTTTGGTACAACCACAGCACACGTTTTATCACCAATCTTAATTCAAAAAATTAATAACTCTCCATCAGTCAGAAGTACATTTGATCCTTGCTTACATGTACATACCTCCATAAGGGAAAAACTGGGCATAGATTTTCTTAAATGTGTCTTTGTCAACTGTTCCATTGGGGCATTCCTGACAATATAAATATAAAATAAATGTATTAATCAAAGATACTTACATGACTTGTATATACACATTTTGCTCTCACTTAAACAGTTCAATTTAGAACCTGGACAAATTTTTTTAAAATATACAAATACACTGTAAGCCAAATGATGACATCGTAAACTAGAAACACAAAGAACATATTTTCTATTCCTTTTAGAAAATACTGTGACACAAAAAAGAAAATAAACTTGTTTACTTTGACCATCAAAATGTACATTCTCTATGCTCGCGTCATCATTATGTCAACACCTCGCGCTAGTTCTGTGTTCCTATCGAGTTATAGAAACATGGTCTTGAACCAATCAGCATGTGTATTTGCTTTGGGTTATTTTCTAATAACATATGTACATGTATGTGTAACCACTAGCTCATCTGAAGAGGTGGTAAGTGGCACCTTGCATAAAAAAAGAGTACTACATGTAGACTAAGTGCAACAGGTTCAATCTGTACATGTAGTGTACTACAAAATAAAATATAATTATGTAATTACCGGGTATACAATGTATTTACCCGTTGACACCAATTTGAGGAAAATATGCATTTTGTGGTCATTTTGGACATTGTCAGCCTGCATATGAGCTAAATTAGTCATAATCTACTCAAAAAGGCATTTGCATGCCAGCAAAGACAGCATGCCTTTTTTCCCCTAGCATCACATTTTATGACATTTTTGGTCAGGCATGCACAGAAATCAAAATTTTGAAATGGGTGAGATACATGTACATGTAGTGCAGAACTTCCTGCAGAACTTGAGTGCAAGCGACGCCAATTTTAATCAAGGTAATGACATCAGAAGTGGAACAAGGCCAATGCTTGTCACAGGTGAATACAGGTGGCAAAGGAGTCATTGGGTTAAAGAAAAGATAGATTATTACATGTACATGTAGAAGGATTCGTCAACCCCATTAGTTGGCTCTTTTATTAGGGCCATGTTAAATTCTACAATTTGTTGGTTTGATATCTTGGCTTTCTAACACAAGCCGAGAAAAAATAGCTGATGTGCCTAGCGTGCTACTAGTACAAAGACTGGTGTAGCATAACATGTTCGTGAGTACTGTTTGTTGACATCAGATATGCAGCAGATAGTAAAACTGATAATGTAAGATGAGCATACAATAGTAATGGATAGGATTAATACCTTTGATATGAGCCCTAATTGTTGAGAAGGATACCGAGACAACATAGCTAGTAGTGTCCATTGTTTGTGGTATCACGTTCCTTGGCAAGTTCGTAATGCACTTACACGATAACAAAATAGCATCTCTGTGGCTGAGACATATCGATGGACAGTAATAATAAGCTCTTGTGGTTAACTATACTCTACAAGTAAAGTTTACATTGTACAATATGCACAGATTTTACCATTAACTATTTTAAACATACGGTATAATATAAAGCCAGCACACCTACATTTTTAAACCCTCTGTACATTCTTTGTAACTCTTGCCTTGAAAATTTGGTATTTGACATCAGCTCGTCAATGCCTTCAACTCGTACTCCAAAATGTAAACTAGAATCCCCACTGTCGTGATCTATAAGATGAAAGGTTTTAACTGATGAGAATGTGGATAGGCAACAGCTGTGTTCACACTGGACATTTCAAGTACACTTTAAGTTTATTTGAAGTTTATCTTCCGGTTGAATACAAATCACAATTATCAGAGGTTAGTTAATTCAAAATTATCTTTTCACGTATACAGATTTTGTCCCAATTTCAAACGATGCTAATTTCAACAACTTTGCATGCTGACAGTTCTTGACACTTCGTCCTTCACTAACTAAAACAAGGGAAACCTCCCCACAAGACTCTCTAACTTTGCTACTACAACTGGGCACACGCACTGCTGGTCAGTATTATCCATTTGTAATTATATAGCTTTGTTTGGAGACTACTTTCTTTGCCTGATAAATGTAGAAACAAGCGACAACGAAAAAAACAATGGGTTGCATTCAGTGCTTGGCTGCTTATTCAACTCCTTCAGACACTGGTCATGGTCGAAGTAAGAGCCCACAACACTTCACTTTCGAAAATTCGCACTTTGAACCCTGCGCTTAATTAACTTTGTTTAATGAGGGTAGCACATACAACTTATTTTATGAAATTTGTGTATTTGCCTCAAAGTTAATGTTGGGTACAAGTTATGTACATGTAGGTACACTGACAACAAATTGATAACTGTTATCACTATTTCTCCTAACCTAACTTATTAACTGACAAATATAGAACAGTTTGGTACATGTATTCTCAGTATTACACTGGAACTACATATATATATGTATCTTGCAATTGATTCTAAAGCAGGGAGTCCTTTCAAATGCAAATGAACCCTTTTTAATCTTCATGATTTTCTCCCACAAGCCTCCATTGCAAGCTGAGTTCCGGTGTAAAACTGAAAATATGAAAATGTTATGACTATACACATACTACGGAAAATACTATAAAAATACAGCTAGACAAAAGTACATTGATTGTACTACTGTGCATATAAGAGTTAATACTTTAAGAGTTTTGAACATGTCACATGTATAATACATGCACACCTTTGCGAACACATGAAACGCACAATCAATGCATGTTACAAGCAAAGCCTGGTTTGTTGTAATGAATTTCTACAACAGTGCAGTAGGGTATTTTTTGCCAGTCTACTTCCAAAAAATTATTTCATGTACCCACAGGCATTGGTGATTTCAAAAGAAAAAAACGGGTAATACTTATTGTAAGTTGGAAATTTAGAACAAAACTATTCATTGTAGGAGGCTACAGGTATGTGGCTAAACAATTTCCTTAGAAAACAAATTACCACTAAAACCGAACAAATGTGTGCAGGTGTGAATTTTCATTTCAGACATTAAGGTAACTTCAGACCTGATTGAGAAGTACTCATAAATAACTATTTTCAACACAAAGTAACAACCAGGGTGCAAAAAAGAGATTGGCTGGCTCCATGCAAGATTTGCAATCACATGCAAGTCTTTACATTTTCATAACTGTGGGAAGGCCTTTAGAAGTTTCTGCATTTCATAGAGAAAATACACAAAATTAGTGTAGTCTACAAGTATACTGTATACATGTACCAAAAATACACTGAAAATCCTAGCAGCTGTAACAGCTGTCAAATATTATTTTTATTGCTTTCAATAAGACAAGAAAAGTAATTATTAATTTTTTTAGGTATAGTCTGTCCAAAACTGATATTTGAATAAATGAGGATCAACTGAATTTTAAGTCTTTAGTTATGACAAATTTAAAGAAATGATCAAATGTCTTCCTAAAATGCTTAGATACTGTAAAAGCTTGAAATTTCAACTTTCATATATGCACAGGCCAAAAGACAAACCAAATTTAGGAAGAGTGATTTAACTTAGATGCAACATTTATACATTAAAGTACTTATATTTCACTCGTCTAGCAAGGATGTTAATTTACTGAAGATATATGCAGAAATAAGAGCGTGGAAAAAATCTTATTAGTCTTGGATAGAACTTAAGTTCATTCATAATTTAACATGCACATAGGAAGAACACAATTGAATTAATTCAATGAAGAAAAATCACTGGCTATGCAAAAGAGCCTCTGCCTTGGTAATGATGCATCAGACAAAAAAACCTCAAGTAAGCAAAAAAAAAATAAAAATCAGAAAATAAATTATCATGATAGTTCTTCCTGGGAAGGTGGAAAACAAAATCATTTGGCTGCACATGACTTGTTTACTTGTAAATTGTAATGCTTAAATTACATTGATTATTGGAGATAAGGGAAAATTAGTAAGCTACTAAGGGGTGGGGGGCTGCATCTCCAAAAAACAAATGATGGAAGGAAACAGCAGGTTTGTACAATCTTAGGATATTGCTAAACTAAAAATATGGTTGCTCACAAATCCGAACAACAACAAATATTTGTCTTAGAAGGACGTCTGCAATATTTAAGCTTATCATTTGTTATAAGCATAACAGAGGGATTATGAGCTTCGAGTTAAATTGTCGTCATCTGTAGTTTTATTTATATCTCTTGTGTAGTGCACGAATAAAATGACTTTCAATACAAGCAAGATATATAAATAAGCTTCTATACATATATATACAGTTTATCAAATAAGCTAATTTTCTAGTAAGCAATTATCATACTGGAAAAATAAATATATCAACACATACACAAACTTGTCGTGATAACTTCTAAGCTTAGGTGTACGTAACTGGAAAAAAGTTAAGTGTCTATAAAACCAACGATGCGTTTTATGCTATATCTCCCATATTCCCCCTTAACGAAAACTTGCTACTGAGCTTTTCCAAAGTTATGATTTAATACTTGCCAGCCGTAGAAGACAGAAGATCTGCTTTCGTCTCCAATCCTCTCCTTCCGCCTTTTCGCCGAATACCTTCAACAAGAACATTGTAAATCAGTTATGGTAATAAAGGCATCGTAGATTTTTCCAACAGGACATGCACGCCGCTTACTTAGAAGCCTGCTTGTTTTTCCTAAATCTTGACCCATTATTTCAAGACATTCGTAGCTGCCAAAATTAACAGCGAACCGAGTCACCGTTCGACAAAAATTAACAGGTGAACCGCATGCATCCACTGCGCATGGCGCTGGTTTGTTTTGGAAAAACCGCTGGAAGACAGGTGTTCACAGATATCGTTCCCAGATCTCTCGCTGTCACTACAAGTATGCACTTCATCTGAGCTAAG
>OMLO01001342.1_pt1 | contig 18744 bp, 15 predicted proteins | sample 1674811 | NCBI WGS metagenome assembly OMLO01 (sample SAMN06265003, study PRJEB25207) | coral metagenome | isolation source: Coral host | place: Mexico:La Bocana,Puerto Morelos, Mexico | collected 2008-11-13 | reverse complement strand
TCAACTAAGTTGAAAATGTAAATTGGCTACCGTAACGAGTTGAAAAGCTGACGTTTCGAGCGTTAGTCCTTCGTCAGGGCGAAGGACGAAGGGCTAACGCTCGAAACATCAGCTTTTCAACTCGTTACGGTGGCCAATTTACATTTTCAACTTAGTCAGATATAACCAAACTCCCCTAAGTTCGTCCGTTTCCAGTTATTAACTAATGATTTGAATGTCAATGGCAATTCGAAAATTAATAGTCCTACGAATTTGAAGGAAACGGTATTTGAAGGAACAGCCTATGCGCCAATGAAATCCCTTCTAAAACGCGTCAAGATGTCACAAAAACACCGGTAGAAGATTCCTACACAACAATTATAGTTTGGGTTTCCCCGTTGTGATATACAGGTATTTATCACTTAAAAGCAATTCATGCTTTGGATTCAACTACCACCCACTACCGCGTACAGTGCACGTGGAAAACATCCCATATATGGATTAACGTAAGTGGAGCAAAGCCCGGAAAGGAAAATTAAAAATAGCCCTAAAAATAGTGGCATTTCTCCATGGTTACCCTAAGTTTGATCAGAGTCCTTGGTTAATACCCCTAAGCAAGACGTCAAGCATCCCGATGTTTTCATGGGAGTCCCCGAGTCCTCCCCAAGGGAATCAAAGGTTCTGAGCAGCATATCTGGAAAGGATTTTCAAACTTTTTCAAATTTGATAAAAAGTTCGGATATAATTATTACATATTTTCGTTAATTACGCTTCACTTGGTAATCATTTCGAGATATGCGGCGCGCTGATGAGAGTAAAAATAAGTGCGTGACCACTGAAAAGTAACGAAAGGACCAAAATGATCCGTGAATTTCTGGAAAAAAAAATCTGTTGTTAAAAGTATACTTCGCGCGTGAATTTTGCGCGCGACAACGGATTTTTACCATGAATCCATCAGCCCATTGCAATGTTACCCGCAATGATTATTTTGTCTTTAACACAGGAAACAGAGAAACTTTTGTTGGTTATTACTTTATTTCTTAAACTTAGCTTAAAATTCAGGCGATTGAAAATATTGTTGGCGATCTTTCATGAATGATCAGGGGGAATGCGAAATTAGGCCTACACAATTTGAAACACTGTATAGTTATTTAATTATGTGCGTTTTTATTGGTGCGTGGATAATGTCCCATGCTGCGGACCTAAATTTCCCATTTAATCAATTTTGACCATGCTTACTTTAGCGGGATTTGAAATACTTTTCAACGTTGGACTGTTATTACCTAGCACTAAATTGGCAAAAAGCTTTTTTTCAGGACCAAATTGGATAAAATGCACTGAATGTAATAAAAAGAAAAGTGGAACGCAGAGACATAAACTAAGAATGATTAAAAACTGTACGTAAATGATTTCTAATAAAAATCACCATGGTTACTGTCTCAAACAAACAAAAGGTTTAATTACAGAGTGATAATAGATTGATTTTCACGAGAATTCTAATTTTTTACTTTCTAGCAAGGAAAAGAGCAAAACCAAAATGAAAATTTAAGGTACTTTACAAACATGACAAGCAAATTTTGGTGGAAAACGAAAAAAGGGACAAAAAAAATTAAGATATTGCATAAAGTATTTGTTGTCATGAGCTATGCGTAAACGGCAAGGTATTGGGTTTCTTTCACACCTAAATTCAAATCCAAAGCCAAAAAACAAATCTTGAGTCACTCTACAGCTGCTACTGAAAACTTCCACAGGAAAGTTCTATTAAATAAATAAATGGAAGTATTTTTTCTCCAAGGATTAACTGAAAAGGTTAGAAGCATACTAAAACCATTTAAGGTTGATGTGGCTTCCTATCGGAATATTGTAATTTATTTATTTATCAATTTGTCATTTGTTATATTTTTTCTATGACTCTTGGAGAGCAAGTTAAGCCAAAAAACAGAATTTGCATGCAATTTGCAATTCCAAACGTATTTCAGATCATAAGGAACACTAACTATCTTCTAAGTCATTTATGTTCTTAGTCAAAAAAAATTGCAAAGAAACAAGGGAGCACGTGCAGTGCAGTGCACGTGCACGTCTGTCCTCTTTCCTTGAGATCTGAAAGCCTGAAACAGACAAATTACTTAAGATATAATGGTGCCTTTTACTGAAACATTTTCGAGGTTTTCGTCTCGTTTACTTCGAACAAAGTCTGCACTTGAGCCTGCAGTTAGTCATCAACCATTGCTCTCTACAGCGGTCATCAGGGTAAACTTGACAACGGACATCATTGGTGCAAGTTTGAGGTACTGTTTAAATCAAGAATGAAAGTTCGTAAATAATACTATAATGCATAATAGCAGCCGGTATCACTGAAAAATATGACATTGATATAAAACATTTGATACCATCAAATTTGAATTTATATTCTCTCACCACTACTGTAGGCTGCAGGAGCTGGCTGTGAGTAAACTGGGGCGATCGGAGCAGCCTGGGCGGAGGGCTGGGTCTGGTAAGCGGTTTGGTAATAATTACTGACTGTATTCTGAGGAGCAGCTTGTGCTTGTGTCTCAGGAGTAGTTTGTGCTTGTGCCTTGGGAGCAGCTGCCTTGTCTGTTTGTGTCTGGGGAGTGGCCGGTGATTGTGTCTCATTGGTGGTTTGTTTTTGAGTTAAGGAAGTTATGTTTTTCTCCGGTGCATCCTGGGAGGTTGACTGCTCTGGTGCTTTCTGGGAAGACGCTGAATCTGTCGCATTTTTGGAGGTAGATGGCTCTGTTGTATTCAAGGAAGTCGATGAAGCATTTGTGTTCTGGGAGGCAGCTTCGTCTTGAGGCTTTTCTTGTTTATCTGTGAAACGAAACTACACTAACAAACCTTCCGAACACGAAATAAACAACGCATTTATAGCTAAGTATAGTTCTTGGAGAGAAGCAGTGATAAACGCGATATAATCTTATATCGGGTAAACAATCACAGCCTCGTTCACAGGGTCTCTCATCTTTCCGCCCTCCCCTCCCTAGCGGATGGGAAGAAGGGAGACCCTGGGAACGAGGTTGAAACCATCTTACCTTCAGAATTCGTATCAGACTTCTGTGCCGCATTCTCCACGACCACCTGCCCCTTTGTGACTTTCATCATCTCTTTATGTTCACCCTCAATAACTTCCACGCTCGGTTTGGAAGCGAATTTTACTCCTTTCTCGGGGACATCGATTTCAATATTCTCGATCAGAGGTTTAGTAACGTTTTGCTTCAGTACCATCAGTGGTTTGACGAAACCGTTAGTGGAATTGCTTTTTGGAGGCATGATACGGATTTCCTGGATCTGCGGAACTCCATCTTTTAGCTTTGGCTTCACACGTATTGTGTATTTCGCCTCCAGAGGTTTGGGTCCCGAAGCCGGAGCAACAAGGTCCGCCTGTAACTCGGAGACCTCCGGAGCATCCTTGGCGTTCGCTGTGGCGTTCTTTAGATCGATATCACTAGCTGTCGAGTTAATGCCTTCATCTTTGGGAGGTTATAAGAATTAGACAGGTTACACTTCTAAGGGTTTAATTTAGTGCAGTGGACTTGTTAGGATTTATAAAAAAAACGCTGACAAAAGACTTTAAGACATATTTCAACTTAGCAAGTAAAGTTGATAAAAATTAAGTGCCAAAAATGCGTAACATCAGATTTCTTGTCAAGTTATCTCTGTACAATTGATTGTTAATGCCCTGTCTCCCACCGTGGCGGTATGGTAAGGTTTCCACAGCAGAATTTAGCAAACGTTTCTTTGGAATTTTTTATACTCTCTATATTAACAGGTCATATTTTGTGTGTGTTCTTCTAGAACAAAAGACTTTCTCCTCTGTCTTTAAACAATTAACCAAGCTTTTTCAAAGCCTGCAACAGGTGCTCGTGTGAAAACCGACACGCATGACAAAATACAATGAAAAAATTGAGGGCGGAAAATGTGAGGAATTTCCTTTGTGAAGTTTCTTTTTCTTAGTATGAAAAATAAAAAGTTAAACAAATTTAGTTTTTTTGTGGTCTTTTCTTGAATATGGGAACTTCAACAAAAAAGTCGGCGCCCTCCTCTAAATCGCTTCAGTCTCTCTTCTTTTTCATCTCCGTAAAATTGACGTCAAACAAGCCTATCAATCGCTGATTTAACTGCAAGGAAAATTTCAATATAAACATTTTTGCAGGGCGGGTCATGTCCACAATCCGTTCTCCTTTTTCAACAAGACTAGAGCAACCCTTGATTGGTGTGACCGTTTGTTTTGTCCACGCCCATTGTGGCAAATTAGATTTCAACATTTTTTAATTTGTTTTTTTGTTTTGGGTTAAGTAATTTGGTTTTAACTCGAGTCTTTTCTCGAGGATTTTTCTTGGAAGACTTCCTAATTCGGCTGATTCTATCTACAGTTCTTACGTGTTGTTCTGTTCGTTCTGCTCAAAGTTAGGGGGTTCATGAGTTGCGTTGGAATTCTTGTTTTTAAACTGACCCGTTGAGAGCATGTTAATCACGGTGTCGCGTCAAGATTGTTTTGACTTCCAAGTGATAAAACAGCAATACTTCCCACTTACCTCGAATAAACCGTTGGATATTTCTACCCTCAGTCACTGCCAAGCTGACGAACAATATCGCAAAAGTGAACATTTTTAAAAAGCGGAGAAAAACGTTGTACTTAGAGATAATGGGTTCTTTCGTCTAACGCGCGTTTGAAGACGTCAGGTCACGAAAATTTTAAGAAGCTTTTTAGTTTAACTGGTGACCTTTTTTGCTTAATGAACTGGAAACATATCATTGTTACATTAAAGACCTTTCATGGAATAAGTAATGATATTTATGGTTTATTATATACTGAAAAAATTAGGAAGCACACAACTGGTAAATTTTGGCGTGAAAAGTAGAAAAAGGAGAACAGCCCGCTTCTTAATCTTTGACCAAATGTTGGAAATTTCAACCACTCTGGGACGCGTTTTGTAAAAATGTGTTAACGATACAGGGATTGACTATATAGCTAACGGCTGTTATAGAGAATAAATGAACACCACTTGATTGGAGAGTTGGTGAAACTTTTGAGACTATAACTCCCATAAACGATACACGGTGAGCAGTGTGATGCTATTAGTATTGACTTACATCGAGCAATTATAGAGAGCTTTTGAGAACTTCGCATATCATTGGTCGCAACTGACATGTAACGTATTTGATTAGGCCCTTTAAAAGCTTGCAAGCGGAGTGTCAATTTATGACAAAAGGAAGAGTGTAAATAAACCTGCATCATAGCGTTTAACATGCTAGGGTTTGTTATCGACGCGTGATTGCAAAATGCGCGCAATTCAACGTCAAACTCGCTTACATATGACGATCTTTTATTTAAAGAATAAGCATGCATTTCACAAGCAATAAAGACTTAAACGAATCCAAAAATAGAGCATTCATAGAATAGCTTGTGTTCGATTTATGACGACCTCGTTTTTAATTCTACATTTTATCTTTCTTAGAGTAGAATAATGGCGCACTGAAGCGTTGTTTTATTGGCAAACGGCAAACATTCTAATCCAATAAACGAGGAAAAACAATTCGCATCTAGCCTTCCAAGGAAGGAAATCGAAGAAAAATCTAATTATTTCATCGAAATCGAAATCTCCACTGCAGCGTTATGAAATGAGATTAAACTGGCTTGAGCTGGCATGGAGACTTGACAGTGTAGAATATTCAGTTAACTACAAATCTGGGGTTTACTGCTTCTGGTGAGTCACGTGACTGCACGTAGTTGGCAATCGTGTCTAAAATCTGAGAACGAGAAAAAATCAGCAAATTAGCTCAGAACCTCACCCTTCGTTTTTCCTCTCTATCCTATCTCCTTCTTTCATTCTTGCAAACGCACCCCCCCCCTTTTTAAAACTTTCTTCTGTATGAAATGTTCTCATAATAGAGATTATAAAAGAGAAGGGAAGATCTAGAAGTTGTCTAAGGTGCCAAATAACATCCAAAGCTTTAATAATAAACCAAAAGTAAACTAGAATAGTTAAGACTGAAACCTCTCCTAGCAGAAAAAAAAACAGAGATTTCTTGTAAATTATGTATGTTTACTGAACTGTGGCTCTCCCCAACCCCCCCCCCAACACACCCTAATTCTCTTCCGTATTGCCAACACACTATATATTGTTCCACTCTAAAAAATCGTTAATGGGACAAGTAAAACTACATATAGTCACATGTATTCCTGAACACAAGAATTTCTCGGCAGTCGCTTAAACACAAAAGTATGTACCTTTTTATCTAACAGAGTTTACACATGCTCTTGCAGTTGGTCGTCAGCCATGGGTCAGAACAGCGGTCAGCGGTATATGATTTGCATCTACCATCATCTGTGCAGGTTTGGGCTGAGAACGAAACGTGAATTGGACACTCTTAAAATATTTTGCTCATAAATCAGTTACTTTAAAGCTATTCATATTAGGGAAGAGCTTATCAGAATGATTTCATTCTAAATACAAGTGTACATAGCGAACAAACGCTTCCAGTGTTTTTTTTTTGACGTGTAAAAACCACTTACTGTTGGTGTAGGCAGCAGTTTGGGTAGCTGACACTTCTGGGGTGACTGGAGCAGCAGCTGCCTGAGTCGTTGTGAAAGCAGCGGACTGGGTTGCTGAGGCGTCGGCCTGGGTTGCTGTAGCACCGGCTTGGGTTGCTGTAGTTTCAGCCTGTGCAACAGGAGAATCTGACTGGGTTGCAGGAATAGTGGTTTGCACCACCTGACTTTCCAGTGAAGACTGGGTCTGAGTTTCTGGCTGAAATAAAGATGTTTTTTGGGTAGTTGCTTGTGTGACGGTTGAGGATTGAGTTTGATCGGCGGTGATTTGAGCGGACGAGTCTTGTTCGGGCTTAGCTTCTTTGATTTCTTTAATAAAAGAAAACATACAATGCATTTTAATATCAAAGGAAATTGCTATCTAATTTCCTACGATTAAAGACGTCCTCTCACACTCTATTATACCTTCAGATTCTGTCTTGGACTTCTGTACTGGGTCCTCCACAATCGCCTGTCCTTTGCTCACTTTCAGCATCTCTGTATGATCTCCTTCGATAACCTCCACGCTTGGCTTGGAGCTAAATTTTGCACCCTTTTGGGGAACATCGATCTCGATATTCTCGATCATAGGCTTGGTGATATTTTGCTTGAGTACCATCAGTGGCTTAACATATCCGGCAGTTCCAGCTTTGTTTGGTGGCATTATGCGGATCTCCTGTGTTTGAGGCACCCCATTCAACAGTTTCGGCTTCACTCGGAGGGTGTACTTGGCTACCAGTGGTTTCTTTCCGGGGGCTGGTGCCACCAGATCGGACTCTAGCTTAGAAGTTTCCGAAAGGCTCTTCACCTCATTCGGGTAAATCTCCTGGGTCTGTGTCGCCGTTGTATTCTGCACATCGTGGGCTGAAAATTCAAACACGCTGTAAGACATTTATTTTCTCATTTAAGGAGCAGCTGCTCAGTCACGGCATTACCTTTAAATTGAAGGAAACCTGAAAATAATAGTTTACCAAGATAGAAAAACACCAAAGAGACAATAACAAACCATAAAGGAACAAGGATGGTTCAGGATGGAAAAGATTAACACGGATTATAAACGACAAACCTGAAAAATTTTGGCTAAACTTTTCAAGATGCTTAATCCGCGACGTAACTCTTTGAATAGAGTCGTGGAAATGGCTCTGATTGGAGGATTTCGTTTCATTTCATTTCAAAAGCTGTCAACTGGATCAGGACAAATTTCAAAACATTTTCAATCTGCTGTCAATTTGTTTCGAATAATATAGACCACTTTAATATAGACCAATTTCGTCATCTTCCATCTGTGATTCAATGCTACTGAGGCCCACAAAGGTTGTAAGAGCAGTACGTAGTGACATCAGTTCCGTCTTCACCATTTATGGTAGTTATCGAATTAATACGCAGTTATTGAAGTCTTTGTTTATAGTGCTCATCGGTATTTGTTGAAAAGGGCTCTGTTCACATGTACGCTTCAACGCTTCCGCCCTTACTAGTGTAAGAAAAGACCATACTTCACTCATACCCTCTCTCCCCTTACTTTGAGTACCTCCACCTACGATCAAGAGAAAGCTTTCCTGTAGCTTCCTGTAACTGACTAGTTACACTGCAGAGGTTAATTATGTTGGTCGATTTAGGTCATAAAACCCTTAAATGTTGTACATTCTATTTCAGTCTTACCCTTGCAGAGGTTGCATCTCTTAGGACAATGAATCTGCCACCAGGTATCGTTACAGTTGGAGTATCCGTAAGCACAATCTTTATACAAGTCGTCACAGTAGACATTAAACACGTATTGCACTGGAATGGAAATGAAAATTGGAGTGCATTTGTCATTTACATTTTGAAAAAAGAATTAGGGAGATGCAACTTTGCGTTCCGCCTTCAGTCTAACGTACAGAAATTCTCCCCGTCCTGCAGTCGTGACAAACGAAAATTGTTGAGAGAAGGAAAAGGTAATTCTACTACTTACGTGGTGGTGCCTTTGGCAGGTCAGGACATTTTTTACAATCTTTTGGCCTTGGTTGTTTCTTGCAGCATGTCCAGGTGTAATCCGACTGTTCATCTGATCCTGCCTGGGGATCTACTGTAACATCTTGTGTGAAGGACTGACCTGTAGTTGTCAGATCCATGGTACCTGGACCGGACAAAGCCACACTCGCACCGTTAGGATTAAAATGTCCCTGCATCTTACTCGACTCATCCGAATTGAAAAGATGAAGTTTGTTCTCAGTTGTTACCTCATGTTCTGACACGCGGAATGGTGGCATTGATGAAGCGCTCGAAGGTGATTCAAGTGATTCACTATGGGATGGTTTATCCTGTCGGAGCTCTGACGTACCATTTGCATTTGCAGTTGATGTGGATTGTGATTCATTGTGTAGGAATTTTGGTGTTTCACTCTGATTTTGCAATGAATAATTCTGTGACAGTGACGAGATCTGTGACAGTGATGAATTCTCTGACAGAGATGAATTCTGCGGCAGTGACGTGTTCTGTGACAGTGTCTCTACCAATGACTGAGATTGATTTTGTGAGGTGATATTACCTTGTGCAAAAAACAGTAAGCATATTATGTTATGTTACGACCTCCTGATGAGAATAGATATGAGTCGCTAACTATGTTCATGGTATACGTATGACGTTCAAAAAGGAAAAAAAGCTTTTTTGATGGAGGGAGTATGGAAAAATAAAACCTTTCACCTCCCGTTAACATACGTGTAGTGAAACCGAAGAAATTAACTCCGTTAATAGTTTCCCCCAAAACCGTCCTAAAAGAGTGCCACTGAGTTACGCCCACTAAACTCTCTTATTATCAATTGTGAGATAATGACCGTTGTAACAAAAGTTTTAAAACCATGTTTTCCATAACTCAAAGATCAGCCTATTGTTTAGTGATACGTATGAACGACATTACCTGATGCGACGGTCTGGTTAGAGGTATTGTTTGCTACATTCAAGGCTCCAACCGTGATGGTCTGATTTGCTTGGCTCACATTAGCCACACTCGGTTCAAAGGTTGCATTAACTGACGGGGACACCGTCTGATTGATCAGCTGGATGGTTTGGTTCGCGGCAACTTCTGGTTGAGCGGTAACAGGTTGCTGTGTCGCGCCTGTTACTGCAGGTTGCTGGGCTGCAATTGGTGCGACAGGTTGCTGGGCTGCAACTGATGTGGAAGGTTGCTGGGCTGTAACCGTTGTAGCAGGCTGCTGAGCAGCAGCAGCAGCCTGTCCTACTTGAGAAACCGTTGGGTTAGCTGCAGCAGCGACAGAAGGAGCGGCGGCGACAGCAGGAGCAGCTACTGCAGGTTCGGCTGTTTGGGGGGCTGTTTGTTCGGGAGCTGCATATGCAGGAGAAGCTGCTGCCTGAGCCCTAGCGGGAGCTGCAGGTGCAACCGCAGGTGCAGCGGGTGCTGCTGCTGGTGCTCCAGGAGCAGCAGGAGCCGCAGCACCTACGGCGGGTTCAGCAGCACCAGTTGCTGGAGCCGCAGCAGCCGCAGAAGCATCTTGGGTAGCGGGAGCCTGCTGTTGGGCACCGTTCTGCTGATTAGGGTCAGCAGCTTTTCCCTGGTCAACATACTGCATATGCACAGGATGCTGGTCAGGGTACAAAAAGAGCCAGTCCCTGTAATTACTTTTGTAGTCAAAGAGCGAGTAGCTGGTGGTTGGCAGGCTAGATGGAGGCTTAGTTGGCGAGTAGTCCGCTGGACGACTGAGAAAGACTACGTCACGTCTGGCACCATCATCATTGTCACGCTTATCGATGACTTTGGAAGTGTGTTCAATTTTGTGTTTCCGGTGTTTCTTGGAAGTAATACTATGCTTCTTGTCTCCCTTCTTGGCGATTCCATGCTTCTTGTTCCCCTTCTTGTAGTACAAAACTGCTGGAAGCTTCATGATACCAGGTCCTAAAATAGTTTTTGTCTTTGCATCAGTAATGCATTTTTAAATGACAGAGTCAGAGCTACCTATAGTGTGAGGTGTTCTGCCGATAAATATCAGAAATATTATCAGGAAATCACGAAGAGAATATCTAAGAGAACGTGACCAACAAGAGCTACACACTCAGTTCGTTTACAGGCGTGGCGTAAGTCACAGCGGCAGTCTGCGGATAAACTATCGTTGCGTTTTAACGGTTACATCACTTACCCTCATACTCACAGAGCCTGCACATCCGGGGACAGTTCAGTTCCACCCATTCAGAAGCGCAGTCCAAATCACTATACTTGACGCAATATGAGTGGTTGACGCAGAAGTCTCCTTTCGGAGCTGTGAGAAGTCAAAATGAAACCGGTCAAAACCCAGTACCAAATAATAGTTTTAGTACTTATAGAGAAGGAATGATAATCCGAGAATGTTCATTGTGTCAAAATTCATACACTAACTGACAAAATTAGAAGTTGTATTTCGGTACAAACTGTGCCATCATCAGACAATTTGGTTTTATCAACTGGGTTGATAATGTGAATTGGCCACCGTAAAAGATTCGAAAGCTCTCGAATCTCTAATACTCCCCACCAACGCATCACCACAGTTTATTTAGAAACGTACTCCTTTATACATCAGACTAGAATATACATGCAACATAGCCCTTAAATTCGCCTGGAACCCTCCCTCAACAAAGGACTCAAGTCCAGCAGCAGCCTTTTCTCATAAGTAATACTTTTTGCTTCGTTTCTTCATTGATATCAACACCATATTTCATAGTTACTTTGTATACATATTTTAGTCTGATGATGGTATAATTCCTACCGAAATATAACTTCTAGTTTTGCCAATTGTCTGAATTTCGACACGGTCGCAATTAAAATTTCCCGGATTCTCATTCTCTATAGAGAGGTAAAAAGACTTCAAGGACACAATCTCCATAAGATTAGAGGAAGTAACATAATTATTATAAGATTATGAGGGAACACTTACCGTCGTGTTTTTTGCTTGCGCTTTTATGTATGGCATGTTTGGATTTCTTGATGGCTGCTCAAAGGAACAATAAATAAAACAACTCGATGTCAGTAAAAAAAAACCTTAATTTAGCTTTTCAGAATAACAGAGACGACCGAAAAGGTGCTATATACAGTGAGGTCGCTAATCTACATACTGACTCAGCAATTACCAATTCCCTCTATGAGACGCGCCTGTAGGGAATCATGGTAATTGGATTCATAAAAAAGAAATACCGCAAACTTCCGCTGATAAGCCCTGAGCTTCTACAATTTCCTAAATACTCTTGCGGCCTATAAACAGAGGGGCTCATATATGAGGGCGCTCATAACCGGATTAAAAACACCGTTTCGAGACGAGCTATAACTGTGTCGATGGAAATAGGTTTTTCATTCACTGGTCTTTAATTAAGCTTTAAAACATTATATATGAAACGAATCCAAAACAAAGACAGCTAGAAGGGGCTTGTATCAAAAGAGGCATATATCCGAATGTATTTTGTTTGGTTTATACGTCGATGGGCCTATACCCAGGGAACCTTAGAAGCGGGGGCGCATTTAAGGGGCAGCTTGCGGTATTCAGTCCTAGCTGATAAAACACAACTACAGGCGCGTCTCATAGAAGGAATTTGCCATTCGTCATTGCAATCAAGCTTTGTTCCCGAAAGCGTTTGTTACCGAAAGCGTGGAAATACGAAGCATAGTCACGGCATGCGTGTACTAATTCAGCCGATAAATAGCTTTTTAAAACACTTTCAACTAGCGTTTCTATCCAAATATTATAAGACTGATAGGCTGTTATGTTTTTTAAAGCGTTTCCTTGTTTATTGAGATAGTGTTTAAGTCGCTGTAAGATCGTTCCCCACCCCTTTTCTGGGCATATCGCTCACAGAGACAGACTCAAAAACAATTTCCCAGATTTCTACAAGCGCTAAACAACATCTAGTAACATATGTCATTGTGTTCAACTGATGTTCTTCAAATGCAATTACTGTGTAGAGTTTCACAGCTTGTGATCTCATTGTGAAAGCGGGTGTTTGCGAACTATCGCCTCTAAATGAACTGACAAGTACCCGTGTAATTTGTGATCTTTCGATCGTTTAAAATGGAGAAGAACGATTTAACTTTGGGCTAAACTGAATGCCAATTTTTCGTGCTCTCATTTCTTTTAATACTGATTCTAAAACCTTCGCGAACACTTCAAGATACTACTAATATAGATAATACTAGTGGACCTTCATAATTATTCTTTATTCTCATCACCTGTGTGCTTGACAACACGTTTAGAACATAAGAGAATTTTGCTTTTAATCACCATCGGGAAGACGTAAACTTCTACTCAAAGATTTTCTTGTTGCGCAGAAGATTACTTTCGAGAGAAATGGTTATCAAAGTGAACACCAAAAAAAATAGAACTGGTGGGAGCGTTCAAAGGTAACCAGGCTCAAAGCGAAAATTCAGGAGAAGGCAACAACATCCCTTACTTCATGCACGCATAGTTCGATATGTATGAAATGGACGCAGTTTATAGCGCATCGTTTTGAGGTGATATTGAGAGACATATAATCTCGTCGACGTTGCCCAGTGTCCCCAGTGTATTTTTTCTCGTGAAATGATGTTTTTGTAGAGATTAAAGTCAGATGCAGGTACGCTGATCGGTTGGATGTGAAAACAAACGGGTACTGTTTTAAGAAAATGGCAAAACTATCCTCATAAATTATTCAAAGAATAGCCGCAGAGAAACCATTTTGTCAGACGAATAATAAAATCGATATACATGGAGAAATCTTGTATGAAAATCTCGTGGTTCAGTGATCGTAATCAACTTTATGGGCCGAACTCCATTTAAGCTCAAATCAGAAAATTCTCGCTGTGTTTTTATCAATTGAATTAATTTTATACGCCAGTATGTAAATTTCCTTTAGATGAGCGCGAAAAAGAAAAACATTTAAGACATTAAACTCAGTAATTGAATTAAATAAACCCAAATTGAAGTACACCAGTGGATAAATCACGTATTTACCTTTGGCGTCCAAGACGGCGTTCTGTAGGCCAAAGCAAAGCAGAAGTAACAATGCCTTTATGCTGTACCCTGTCCTCGTCAACTTCATATCGTTTTCTACTAAACAAAGGATGAACAGGTTACAGACCAGTTGGTGAAAGAGCACTGGTTGTTAACAGTGACAGAGCCTTAACTTGCATACACCTGATCACGATGATGTCTCCAAAGTTTCTCTCAGCAACACACTTTTACTCCTAACAATACACTTTCTGCGTATTTTACCAACTTAGTTTTAGACAAGTGACAAAGGAAGAAAGGTACAATCCTTCTATTGCCCGTATAATCCTGACATCAAGTGATTCACATAAATCACAGTCTAAGACGTAAATCTGTGACAGTGCCAATTAGCCTTCAGTTATTTAGCGAGTGTGCTACAAAGCTCATTTATACTTTTTTGTTTATTTGTTAATTTTAGGGGAATGCAGTTATGGATATCGAATTATCTTTGAAACGTAGTCCTACAATAAAGAATTGAATCGTAATAACAGGTCAAGGCAGAAAAATTTTGACTAGCTGTTATACCTTTCTGTCAATGTCAGTCGAGCGCAGCTCCTGAACTTAAAAAAACTAAATCCTTGACTCGTGAAAGAGGCTTTTTAAATGGCTATCGCTTACCTGATAAATTTGTCTTTATGAAGAAGACATAAAGGAAATTATCGATGGCCCCTCCGCTAAGTTGTTTTGAATTTCAAAAATATGATAAGATTTATAACAATAATTTAGCAGCTCTTTCAATTGATTAAGATAAGATATTTCCCATGATCCTTTGCGTGTCACGTGTTTGTTTGTCCGAGAGGAATATTCCATTCACTGTGAACTGGTTATGAATTCACAACTGGCCTCAGTGTTTACAGAACTCTGGAAGCTGTCACTTTCAGTCTAAAGCTTTCATCTTTGAATATTGGAAGTTGATTCTGATGAAAGGGGCTGCGTCACATCTTGAAAAGTTTATCCCAAATTTTTCAAGTTCACCGTTTGTAATCCGTGTTAATCTTTTCCATCCTAAACCATCCTTGTTCCTTTATTTTTTTTTTTAACTCTTTGGCATTTTTTTTTGTCAGTTATCTTTTATTTTCAGGTTTTCTTCAATTAAAAGGTGATTTTGTTTATAGACAAACTTAAAGTAACGTGACTGTGCTCATTTAACCACAAAAGAACGTATTTAAAACAGACGATGGCAGAATTAGATCATTGGCATCGCCCTTGAAAGTAAAAATTTCATGCTATTTTAATCAACGAAATCGTGATTCTCTGTCAAGCTGGTTCAGAAGTTGGCTTCATTCATTTATTGTCCTGATTTCTTGTCAGGCTTATTGCTTTCAAAAGAATAACTGATGAATATCTTGAGCTTAAAAAAACAACAACAACAACTCTTACGTTATCGAGTAAAACGCTAAGGCCAACCTCTAAACTCGAGCTCACAGCATGATGACAACCCTAAACTGAATAAGCCCACATGCTTTAATGAACTTGGATTTCGGTGATTTGTTCTAGCATAAACGCTGATTAAATAATGGACGGTCCGAGTCTTTTTTAGTCTTCCGAGGCTTCCTCTTTCTTACTTGCAGGGGGTTAAAACAGGAAGAGTGTCAAAACTTCCACTCACCAGAACAATTCCAACACAAAAAATTGGAAAATTGGAATGTCTAAGTTACATTCAAATCTGTAAAAGGAAGATAACAGTTGATTAACAAGCCTGGTTTGTCATGTGCGAACTTCGAGAGGCGTAGAAGTGTTGCCTCTCGCTCATGGGAAATCAACGAGGTCGAGCAGTGTAAAACGCTAAGACACTGTTATAAATACAATGAAAAACCTGAAATTCAAGGTAGTTCAACCAAGCTTAGGCGATAGTTTTCCTTGCAGGGATAACACGCATGATCTTGGTTTATAAAAGGATGGTAACCGATGAAACCTGGAACCAAACAGATCGATAGTAAAATAGCTGTGTGAAGTTCGCTACAAACACCGACTCTCTCCATTATATTTTCGTTCCCAGTTCCCACATAAACACCGGTCACCTTAGAAGCAAGACCACTTGTTAGGTAAGCTAAGTTTGTTGGTGCGAGACATGAATCCGGTGATGGACGAAACACTGACCCCTAGTCTATGGACTACCCTAATGGACTACCCCTAAAAAGATACTTTTTCAGTGGTATGTAAAGAAGCTGCGATTATACACTTACACTGCACGGACGATGCTTTTCTTTTCGTTCCGCATCGCGTTCAGCCGCCATTTTGAATAACTATACAGAATAAAACAACCGCTGGAAGAAAACGCGTAGTCCGTGCAGCATAAGTGTATAATCGCTGCTTCTTAAAATACCACTGAAATGGTACTTTTTTAAGGGGAAGTCCATTTTAGGGTATTCCATTAGGGTAGTCCATGGGCTAGGGGTCAGTGTTTTGTCCATTATCGTAATTAGTGAAGAGTCTTAAGCATGGGACGAGAAAACAAAAAGCTAACTCCAAACACATCAACAAGAGAAAGAGAAAGAAAAAAGAGTTAGGTAAAGATAAAAAATGTTTATTTTGACATATTTCAGTGTCTGTAGCATACATTTTCAAAGCTTCAAAGCTTCAAAGACAAAGATTAACAAAATATAGTGCAGTCTCAAATTTAACCACATACGGAAAACTAAGAAGTACTATGAAATACTATAATCCATTAAAGATTGTTTATCGTAAATAAGACTTATGTTTAAAGAAACTAATTCATTATGCTCAGATAAATAGATCCAATGAAAACTCCGAATTCGAAGGAAACCCTTGTATTTAAGGAAGTCAGTTTTTCAGCTTTTTTGGTTGTGCGGTCTTTGGTTTGTCGCTTTTTTGCAGTTTCTTTACTTGTTTGACTTTCTTCTCGACGTTATCATTTTCAACTTTCTTGATCACTTTCTTCTGCTGTTCAACTTTTGGTTGCGCGTCGTTAACTGTTTTGATAAGTTTCTTATTCTTGACATGTTCTACATGCATCGCTTTCCCGAGAGCGTCGTTAAACTTGATTGGCTGGTTGATCAGCTTAGCAACCACTGGCTCGCCTCTTGGATCTGTGTCCAATCTGATTGGCTCGTCTGGTTTGTCCTCTGTCTTGGCTTCCCCTGAAGCTTTATCGTCGTCGTCGTCATCATCTTCGTCTTCATTTTGCGAACTTCCCTCTCCGCTAACATCTTGGTCCTTGCCAATATCAGAAAACAAGTTATTATCATTAGTTCTTGATCGGGTTTCAATATCATTCTTTGTCCAAATCCTTTTCAAACTCATTAATGATTCATCAAGTTCAAGCAATTCATGGCCGTGATGCTGTTTAATTAGCATATTGCTCTGCTTTCTCAACAACAACAACAACAACAACAACAACAACAACAACAACAATGTTTAATGTGATTCTTACACTTAGCTATGGTTTCGATGCGTCCCGCAGAAATGCCCAGCAAAATATGCGCAAACGCACCAGCTAGTTTACAGGTAAGGCACAGAAAAAGAAAAAGAACAAAGAAAACAAACTTTAAAGTATATGCGACGCATGAATGAGTAAATATAAGTATATGAATTACTGTATGAATGAAAATTAACCAATGTTAAGATTTAGACTTAGTTTCGATTGAGAAGAGATATTTTACTGAATTACGCAAGACAGTTTTTGGCCACATTTCCAAAAACCTTGACGTTATTAAAAATCACTCCGCTGCGCGATGTATTTTCAACTCTCCTCTCGATGTTTGGAAAGGTGTTCAAACAGGGTCTTTCCTGTGGCGATATATCACTTCTCAAGAGAATCACGGTTGTGCAGTTTTCAGAATAATGATGAGAAAAGGAGAAAAGGACATATATTATATATATATATTTTTTGTGGTGGGAAACTATAGGGTCTTGTTTCACTGCAGAGTGATTAGACAACAAGACGTATATATCTCACAGCTCAATCAACCTTCTAGCTCTGCGTTAGTTATTTGCTCTTACGCTTACCTCGTCGTTGTTAATATTATCATCAGCCTCGTCATCATCATCTTCGTCATCATCATCATTGCTGTTATCTTTCTTTTCCTCAGTGACGTCTTTGCTCTGAGCTTCTTTAACCTTGATCACTGGCTTCCCAACAACAATAACTTTTGGCTTTAATGCGGCCTTGTCATCCTTTTTCTGTTGCTTAACCTTAGCTGGGGCTTGTTTTACTGCATCTGTTGCTTTCTGGGTCATTTTCTTGAGGACTTTGTTGAGCTGTTTAGTCTTTACCACGTGTTTGGTCTTCTCTGATTGCATTGTGTTACCATCACCAAAATGTCTCTTTTTGCCCATCGTGATATGAGCGTTGGCTTCACGTTCTAGAAGTAAAAACATTTACCTATTATTTACAAGCTGCTCGTAAACTGCTAAGCTTTTCAGCACAAAAGATGAGATAATATTGATTTTCTTTGAAGATTTCCGTTCATGCTATTTTCTTTTGTTCTCAAAATTTAGCGGTACATCTGTGACACATCTCCTAAATAAGGATATTTTGTCCTCGTCACTCGGCAATCTATTGATCTTTAATAGGATCTTCAGGACGACGTTTATTTAGCCATGGCAAATATTTCCTTTGTTATACTCACGGTAACCGCATTGTCCACACTTGCTCTTACAAGTCTCCCTAACCCAGTGGACCATGCAGGCGGAAGCAGCAAACTTTTTACAGACATCTATATCTTGGCAGCCAATGAATACTCCATAAGGAACTGAAAAGGAATGCACAGAATTCATTTGTGTCAACAGGGTGTTAGTGACATGTTGTCTTTTTATATCGCATTTTGAAATATGTACCTTAATGTTTTTATCTACAGGACCAGTTTGGGTTTTTGACCAATTTGGATTCACCCAACTAAGGTAAATTTTACCACTTTTTTAGAGCCACCTTATTTGACATAAATTTAATACAAAATCCTTCAACGGAGCTTACAAATGGCAATGACTTACGTATTTACTTTCATAGATTTTTTTTGACTTGATCAGAGTGTTGGGGCACCTACTGAATCACGTAGGATAAAATTACTGGAACAAAAAAAAGTGTTGAGTTTGCATAACGAAGGAGCTCAACTTCTACAGAACTGGTTTGGGACACGTGACTGCTGCTAATTTTTTTTGGTACATCAATGGCAGCCATGACGTCATGTAAAAACGCCATATTGACTTACTGTCACAAAAGTTGCAGCTCTTTCTGCAGTTTTTCTGCATCCATACATCTCTACACTGACCGGT
>OMLO01001341.1_pt1 | contig 18755 bp, 23 predicted proteins | sample 1674811 | NCBI WGS metagenome assembly OMLO01 (sample SAMN06265003, study PRJEB25207) | coral metagenome | isolation source: Coral host | place: Mexico:La Bocana,Puerto Morelos, Mexico | collected 2008-11-13 | reverse complement strand
CCAAGCGCTAAGAACTTCAGGAAGGTGAAGGTTGATGATCCACTTGTTTTGTACTTGCCGGAGAAGAAGGTAGATCCCACACCTTTACAGCCTGTTCAGAAACGTCTAAAGAAGAAGTGAAGACAAGCTGAGCAGTATTGTTTTGAAACAAGAACTCAATATAATTATACCTTTTTCTACCAACTCAAAAGATATTAAAGCAAAGGTCCTGTGCATGAAACATAAATCCACTTGTATTCAGTTTGTCGTCACAAAGCAGGCAAGGTGGGTCAGGATGATGTGGGCCGGCAGTGTGCATGGTGACTGCATGGGCCAGTTTCCATGTGCAGAATGAGAAGTGAATCTCATGACATCAGAGGGATCCGTGCACTTGGATATGAACAGCGGTTTGGAGTCAAAGAAACTGAATGATTCAATTTTGCTGGCATTTGGGTGTGGATTGATATTCTGAGATATATTATCAAGGATTGACAATTATAAACATGGACTATAGCTTCAGAGTGGCCTCTCTTTGCAAACCTGTTTGTCGATATGTTGATACACTTGTTTCCAGTCATCCTGGTAAATGTCATGCTGTGGCACCGAATGCTCGCATGACCAACCATGCGTCGGCTTTGTTAGCTCGCTGGTTCAGAGTTGTTTTTTCCCAAAATATCCTCATTCTCCCTCCGCCATTGATGGAGCCACACCCGAGTGCTGATGAAGAAGCCGCAGAAGAAGTTGCAGCAGCAGTTCAAGAGAGCTTCAAGGTTTCCCAAGTGATCATGGTTTCATGCGTCAGGACTGGTCAGAGTGTCAAACAGTGGCTACCCGATACGCAGATTGTTTCTGGAATGCTTTTTGGTTGCTGTTGCAAATGGGACTCCTCTTTCATTAGAATGGTGACCGGTAAAGGCCTTGCACTACATAAAAAACGAGAAGCAAACAATTTGAACGTCAAACTCTGGGCAGATATAGCTGCTGAGCGAGCTAGAATCACGGCTGTTGCATAACATCCTACAGTTTTTGTTCATTTCCTTTTTTTGGAGGAGCACATTTGAGCAATGGAAAAACAATTTGGGATAGCTGGCGTGGGGCCAGCTTAGCTTAGGAAAGTGCAATGAGACGTACAAGGAGATGATCATCCAAGCTGCTGCAGCAGCAGGAGATGATCCACCAGCAAAAATTCGACCTGCGTTAAATCAAGACCAGTATTTGTGCTCGCGTTTCTTTTCTCAAACTTATCATGAATGCAAGCAATCTGGTGATCATGGTAGGTATACATGTCGGAACATGTCGAGCAAGATCAGTTGAAACAGCAGATATGCCTGTAAAACTAGACATCCCTTCGGCCAAGGCTTTGTTGAAGTGACCTTGACAGCCAGTCTGGGATCTGACCATCGGCCACTGAGGGTCTTGTGGGCTGTGAAAGGCCTAGACTTTTGGTTTGAAATAACTGAGAGTAACGTTGAGTACTTGGTTAATCTGTTCAGGCAAAGTGAGCCTGAGGAAAGGAAACCAAAAGCATCGCCTAAGAAGCGTAGACGCCTTAGACGTACCCGTAGTGAAGATGACACTGGAGTTGCGGAAGCAGAACTGGCGGAAGCTGCAGAGCAGGAGCCTCCAGAGTGAGATATCCATATATAGATGTGTTGCACATTGGCCATGTGCGGAAAAAAGCAGTTTTAGAGCCAAGTGGGGTTTTGTGGAAAGCACAAGGGGGTGATACGGCGACATTTAGTGAATTGCACTGTATCAGTCTTGTGCCACAGAGTTGAGTCACCTCATGCTCGTATATATGTCACCTCATGTGCTTGTTTTCTCACTTCGTTTTCAAATCATGTTTGTCAGTTTGCATTGTTGCGCATGGGCATGCATGCTCGCCAACAAATTGTGGACATGGGCTCAGCTCGCCACAATATCGAATCAACCCATGGTTCAGGATTTGCCAGGTTCTGGAGAAGATCGAAGGTTCACTGTTCCTCTTTTGTGATTGAATATCATGGTTCACTGATTGCAGAAGACAGTCGTGAAGGCAGCATTTCTCAAGACGGTTTGCCGAGACAGCATGAGCGATAGCGCGTGTGTCACACCATGCCAGTATATATGATAGCACACTTCGTGAGAAAAAACATTTGAAGGTGATACAAACGTGAACATATGAATATAGACAAAAACGGGTTTGTCAGTTTGTTTCGTCAAACATGAGATTTGGAAAAATTCGAACCCTGTCGGTGGGCATCTAACTTTTAGCTCAAAACAGTTTTGGGAAGCTTTGCTTTTTCAGAATGGCATCCATATAGGCCTCAGAATTTGTTGAGCAACAGTAGATTTGTTTTCCAGAACAATTCAAGGGAAGCAGAATCTAGAGTTGTCACAGACTCGCGCATGGAACATGACACCGAACGATGTATGTTCCGCTGGCTCTTATAGGCATGTGCAGCCATTTTGGCATGATGCAACAGCCACACACTGACACAGCCACACACACACACACAGGATAATCATGCGCGGCCATGCTCTCCAAAGCTTTGGATTCGTCAACATTCACAAGTATAGAGCGACCGTATAATATATCCATGTATAGGATAGTTTGCCAGGAAGCCCAGCAGAATGAAACCAAACAATGAAATGTGACATCGAAAACATACAGAACAACAATCCTTTGCAAACACAGCTGCAAGCAAGATCATTCTTAAGAAGGACTTCACACGTTTCACATTGTTTCACCTTTTTCTTTTCCCTGCAGTAAGACCCTCATTGAGGGCTGCAATGGCGCTGGCGGATCCCTATTCGCCTACTTCACCAGCTGAAGAGGGCCCTCCAAGCAGTGCTACCAGGAAGCTTGAAGTGCAGGGTTTATCAAATGCATGTGTTCTTGCAGGTATCAGCAGAATGATTGCGTTGTTTCAGACATGTTTATCACGTAGTTTTAGATTGCCTCTCAAAAGGTTTTCATGTGGTTGTTACTTTAAGTGCAACTCAGGACACCTTCAGTGTCACCGGAGCGTTTTGGAGGGGGAGCCAGCAAATCGCGGGACGATGCTTCTCCGGTTCGTAGTGCTTTGGTGTCAATCAGGGAAGCTTATATGCCAAGTGGATTCCATTACTGTACGGAAAGGCATGTATAGTTGCTCAACGACAGGTGTATATAGGCAGATTAAGATTGCTCTCAGATGTTCATATTTTGTATAAGCTCATGCTGGGTGAACACTCTCATGTTGCAGTTGCGGGTCATTGCTCGCAAGGTGAAGCTGATGAACCTGCACTGCCTGCCAATCCATCGAGTCCAAATGCTGTGATTGGAGCCTTTGGTGTGGATCAGCCGATGTGCTTTTGGGGATCCCGTTGTGGAATTTGCAACCTAAAGCTTTGTGTGTGTAATCTATACTATATATAAATATATATATATATATTTATGACTTCCAGACCTAGCAAACGCTGCAAGGGGTAAAGTTCATACATCATGAGCGTGTGTGATCCAAGGATTGTCGCCTGCTTCATGCGAGCTTGATCCATCCCAGCTGGAGCGTCTTGCTGAAGCTGAAATGGATGACCCAGCTGCAACGGCTCCTCCTGAGATGGTTGAAGAGGACATGGGTCATAACAAACAAACGTCTTGTTGGGTTTGAGGAAAAACGAAAAGGTTTCAATACGGGGAAGTTACCAAACCTTTTACCAACCCTCTCAGCCTGTTGTAACACTCACCCTGTAGTCCGACGATGGCGATGATGTGAAGGCAGACGCAGTTGATTCTCCTGCTACAGGCGACTATGTCACTAGGTTTCTCAGTGGCGGACCTCCACTCCTTGCAGATGACGAAGATCCAGATGAGATGGAAGGGGCAGAGATCCCTCATGAGGGTGATGAAATGGGGAGACCTGTTCCTGGTGGTGAAGAAACGTGGAGCCCTACAGCCGCCGAAGCCCCCGCGGACTATGAAATGTCTGAACCTGAGAACCCTGCCGATGAATTTCATCCTGATGATGACATGGAAGGACCTGCAGATGAAGTTCCTCATGGTGATGAAATGGAAGGACCTGCAGGTGAAGCTCATCATGATGAAATGGGCCACGATGCAGATGAAGAAGGTAGAGCCCATTGAGATCACAGTGGAGACGGCTGACTTGGAGGTCGAGGGTTTGGCGCCACCACTCCCGCCACCGGATGCTGCACCAAGTGATGTGGAGGATGTGGAGCCTGAGCTTCCTCCGCACTTGGCGGAGATTCCAGTGCCACCTCCAGTTCCTGCATCGAGACTGCTGATGCAGCCGCCAGCTCCACCCCATGGCAGCATCTTGGCCTTTTTTGTTTTCTTCACTTCCGGCTTGGAGTGGGTTGGAATGCTTTGAACTGGTACAATGATCAGTTGTCATCATTCAATAAGAAGAGACCATCAGTCAATTGTCATCATTCAATGCAATGGGACCATCAGTCAGAACATTCATTGCATTAACCAAGGAGTTCAGCAGCAATGGAGCAGGGCACCTCCTTGGCGACAATGCCGTGAAGATGGATACATGTCGCAGTGCCTTGTTGTGAAACTATTATACTTACGTCCGACATTAGAGACTTTAGGTCTACATAAACCATCTCGAGGGAATCCATCGAATGGCGAGGATGCCCCAGCCATGCTATCGTGCGATTGTTTTCACCAGCATGATGTCCAATGGATTAACCCTTCTTTGTGATTAACATACCATTGAGCATTGGCCAATGTCAACCATGTCAGGTCGACGCAGGCTCCCAGCAGTGGATCTACTGGGCATGGAGGTGGTCATCATGGCTATGAATCGACAGATGACTATGAATCGGCATCATGGTCATTTCCATGGCAGCATCTGTCAGAGACGACGCCAGACCAATATGACCATCGGGTAGTGTATCTTGACATTGCCACTGCAAGATGTTTTTTCTTCTTCAAATTGGATGTCCAGTGGCCCATGTTTCCCCTGCCCTATAGTCCTTGTGGTATATGTTTCTCTCCTTATACCCTCTGATGTTTCTTCATCACTCTTCAATGTTCTGCATGAATCTGAGGCTCTTCAGGGGCACCAGATACTATGCTGATTCGGGCAAGCGGGTGCGGGATTGGACAAACCGCAGACGCGGTGGGGTGAAGCATCTTGCCTGCATACATAAGATGATCTTGATCTGAAACTTCCAAAAGCACAGCTGCCATTCCGAGCCTTTGTTTATATCCAATAGTGGGTCATTTTGACATGTCGGTCATTCAAGCGCGTCTTGCATTTATGTTGCCCCATCATCTTAGGTATCAGCGGTCCCAGGCCAACAAGAATCAGAGGGCTGAGATGCAGACAGCTTTGTCATCGCTGTCGAAGGCGGTGGACATAATCCACCATCAGCACTTCAATCAGCGCGGGCAGGGGCAATAGGTCACACAAGATGACCAGCTGATTGTATGTTGACCTCTGGGTCAGGATGATGTGGGCCGGCACTGTGGTGACTTCATAACATTACTCTCCTTTTGAGGCCCCTTTGGATGATGATACCAACATTAGATGCACAAGGCATATGTTTGAGAATCATGAAAACAAAGCCACCACTTGTAGAACCTTTGGTTTGAGAATTTGGCTATCTCAAGCCCAATGACAACTGTGTGGAAAGCAGCGTTCAAAACCCTGGAGGTTACAAAGCTAAGGAAGTGACTATATATACCACACACGTCCGTGGGGATTTCGGTACACTCCTCTAAAAAGGGATCTCTATCAACCAACCCGTTTCATGAAATGTTTACCAATGTACCAAGGTCTTTTGAACGCTGCTCTTGTTTTACACGTGGTTTTTATTCAACCTCCAAGCCATGCGCCCCTTTCTTGCGCATATCGGCATGTCGTTGTCAGTGCCCAAAAACACAATTGGGCTTGAGATCAGTGTGGATTGCAAATGTTGCGGTGCAGAAGTCTTTATAGACCATATGTGGACTGATGGATGGTGTGGAAAGGGTGAATGAATAAACGCTCTTCAAGTCAATGGTTCACTTGAAATGTCAACTTGAATAACTTTAAATGTCAACTTGAAATGATCGCCCGGAAGACCGGAAATCAGTCCCACGTCAAAACGCCGTAGGATCCTCCTGCGATTCATTCGCTATTCACTGAGTGTATAGAGATTTGCGGCAGCCATGCCCCTGTTAATGGTGAAGAGAACACATCCTCTATATTCAACAAGGTTGATAGAAACAGTGCTTAAGAAAACTCAACAATGAATATGTGTGGCTGTCGCAACATTGCTTTGAATCCATGCAGCCGGTGCAGTACTGTACACACACACCACTGGAAGAAAAAGTGAGGGTGGAAAAAAATGGCAAAACTTTAGGTCTACATAAACCATCTCGAGGGAATCCATCGAATGGCGAGGATGCCCCAGCCATGCTATCATGCGATTGTTTTCACCAGCATGATGTCCAATGGATATGTTTGGTTTTGGAAGATTCAATCAATACAATGCAGACCCAAACAAAGGGATAAGGCCCCAAAGTTCGGGATGAGTTTGAAGATGTATCCCTTCCACAGTAAGGCAACTCTAACCAAACAAATGTTATGACCGGTTTTTGACGATCCGAACCACTCAAGTTTTACTTGTTCAAGGAAAAAAGTTTCAACATGACGCAGAGTTTCCAACAAAAAATAAATTAGAAAAAAATCCTAAACCCTAAATCCTAAACCCTAAACCCAAAAGTTTGGGTGTCGCAATTCACTTTAGGGGGTATTTTCGCGGGTGAATGATATAATTTGTATATTTTCATTTTTTTGTGGGTCCATAAATTTTTGTTATTTTTTTTTATGGCCCCATAAAAAAATCAAATGAAATTTTCTGGATCCATAAAAAAATCAAATATATTTTTATTTTTTTTTATGGCCCCATAAAAAAAATATCAAAAAATATGGACCCATAAAAAAATGAAAATAAAAATATGGACCCACAAAGTGTTTATATATATTGGGTTTTGCATTCCAGACCTTTGGCATTTATTGCCACAGACATGTTTCCAGTTGCTGTCTTGGAGAAATGCAAATTTCTTTCAGACATGTTTGTACTTATGAGAAATTGCAGGTATAGTGTCGAGGAAAGATTTGCGGAATATTTGTTGTGACGCATGCCTTTTGTGCTTTTGCAGAAGTCTTCACGGATGGGCATGCATGCTCGCCTGTGATGGTGTTGGGTTGAACTCGCACCTGTTTTGGACGCATAAAGTGTTTTGCCTCAAAGAGTCATTCAATCACGCAATCTCGTCCTTCCACTGTAGATCTTGTCATCGGCATGGCTTTGGTTTACGAGTACGTGAAGGTCCCCAAGGGTTCTAGCTATGACGCAGTCAAGGCATTGCCCATGAACCAGTGGCGTGCCCTTCCAAAGCGCCAGTGCGAAAGATTCCAGAAAGAGGACTACCAGCTAATCTACGTGCAGCTGGGGTTCTCCCTGGTGCCGTGGAAGTTGGCGCTGAAGGGACAACCAGCTGCTGAGATCGAGGATCGACTTCAGTTCTGGCGCTACGGCCGCAAGGAGCACTGCGAGCTTGACCTGTGGGTCAGGATGATGTGGGCCGGCAGTGTGGTGTGTGGTGCCAGCTTCCATGTGCAGAGTGAGAAGATCCTGGTATACCTGAATCTCATGACCAGTGGAAAGAACGTTTTCATTGGCATGTGGGATCACCATGAAAGGGTCATGGCACACCACATCTTGAACAAGGCCAAGAATAAGATCATGCAGGAAAATGGCTTCAGCCTTTTGTCAAAACTTGAGGTGCACCGACTGATGATGCATTAGCAACGTTTGTTTTCACTATCATTGCATTGGTAGGAGTCGCACTAGTTGTTGCCCTTGTTGTTGTTGTTGTTGTTGTTGTTGTTCTTGTTGTTGTTGTTGCTGTTGATCTTTGGATTCAATACAACATTAGAACTTGGCAAATTCCACATTCAGACCTTGAATCTGGCAATATCCTTCACCGGCTGGGTGCAAGGGCTCGCTTGTGAAACAATGATGGGCACATAGCTCTCAGTTGCGGGTAATGAGTGGAAGGTATACATGACTTCAGATCCCCAGTCTGGTTTACTTTCTTGTTGTTGGTTCTGGTTGTTGATGCTGCTGATGATGATGCTGATGATGCTGATGATGCTGCTGCTGCTGATGATGATGATGAGGATGATGATGATGATGATGATGAGGATGGTGATGATGATGATGATGACGATGATGATGATGATGATGATGATGATGATGATGATGATGTGTGCTTTTGCGGGCGTCGTTGGTTTTGACGAGGATGGAACTGTTGCTGCTGGTGTGGATGTTGTTGATGTTCTGGTGTGTCGATGTTGTTGATGTTGTTGTTGTTGTTGTGGTGGTGGTGGTGGTGGTGGTGGCGGTGTTTAATGGTTGATTTAAGTCGCATGTTGGAAGGTTGTTTCTTCCGATGGGACACGCTGGGTGCCCAACAACATCATCTACTCTCCTGCCAAGAAGCCTGAGAAGCGAGTGCGTATGGGATACAAGCAAGCTCCCGGTCTTCTTTGGTTCAAGGAAAGGGATGCTTCTGCAGCAGCTTGCTATGAGGATGGTGATGAGAAGAAGGCTTTGAATATCATGGTTCCGGATCAAGCACCAAACTACTATTCAGAAGAGAGTGGTGATGAGCTCTCTGGGATGTCTGACTCAGAAGATTCAGAGTCTGAGGTGGGCTGTGCAGCTGACGTGCATGATGGTGAACAGATCTTAGAGCCTGAAGCTGATGCTCCTGAAGCTGATGCTCCTGAAGCTGATTTTCTTGAAGCTTAGATGAGTGAAGCTGAGACAAGACGTAGAGAAGCTAGCAACTATAGTGCGAGTATATCGGCATTAAGGATATGTTGTTCAATGAGAATGTTGCAATGCCTTTTGTTGTGATGTTATGATTGTCCGAAAGCTGATGTGAGCTGCTATATAGTCCGCTGGCTGAAGTTTTGCCTGGTTTTCTCCACTGGCCATAATCCCCATTCTGAGCTCCATAATGTGTTGCAGGGAACTGAAACAGAACGGTAAAGATTTGCGTGAGCTTCTGTGCTGATAGTGATAGTGTGATTCAATGATATGCAGAATGTGTTTTTGTAAGTTTGTTTACAAAGCGCACCGGGAGCCTGTCAGATGACATCTGTGATGGGGGTGGGCCAGAGGAAATGGCTACAAACACACAAGAGGAAGAGCAAAATTCTGTGTTGAACGTCATATGTGGTTGCCATGTTTTTTGGTGTAGGTGCTTTCTTGAGGTTTGTGAGATATTGGAAGTGGGCAAAAACGATGCATTTATAGGGTGATGGAGCTGTCGCGATAACCTTGAGTTTCTCATGCATGTTCTTAAGATGATATTATCAAGTAGATTATGCAAGTTGATGCCGTTGTACTCACATTCGCCTTACCTACAGAGTGTGGACTCACAACTGATTGTACTTACAACTATTGTGAAGTTGCAACTGAAAACGCTTTTTGATCAGATACATATGTCAAAGTGTGTTCGATATCTCTTGCAAGATAGCACAAGCATTCTGATGAGCTGGGCTGAAATCTTTGCTCGCACATTACCTTGTTGGGCTTTGCTCGCAGGGAAGAACATGTTTTTGGTGCCCGTTAGTATGCACGGTGAGTGGTGATGGCCAAAGCCATTGCCTTTGGAACATGGAAAGCGGAGCTGCAAGGCCTACATGGATTCTTGGTCAACCTTGGTGACAAGGCTGATGCATCCAAGCACAGTATGCAGGTGGTGGCCCGGCTTCGACTAGTCTCTGGCCTGACAGCTGACCAGGCAAGCGAGGCGGTGAGTCTAATCTCGTCAGGTCCATGGCCAGAGGCGCAAAAGACCCAGTTGACTCAAGCCGTTAGTGATGCCCTGCTATCCAACTCTTCATCGCCAAAACGAAGGCCAGGGCAGGTGGTGAAATCATTTGCTGGCTTCTTCTCGGAAAAGGACATCGATATTTTAGCTGGCATCTCATCGCTAGCAGTGAAGATAGATTGCATCTTGGAAGGCGAAAGACTTGCTAGGTTTTTGGCAAACCTACTGATTGAGGTTTACTCTCGACATATAGACATCATTTGAACTTGGTTTGTTTTGGAATTAGTGTCGATTTGTTTTCCAAGGGAATTATAGTTTCGATTTGTAATGGTTCCCACTTAGCAAAGCTGAATGAGGCATTGCTCAGCGGCTGCGAAAGCTTGAGCTGTACCTACCAACAGAGCAATCTTGGAGGTCTATAATGCGGGCTGCAGTGGCAGCTGGCTTCCCAAGTGGCAATGACGTGCATGTCCTCAAAGAGATCAAGGCATCAATCAAGAAATTTGACTCTGGAGCTCCACTCAGGGTAGTGGAGTATCCAGCAAGGCCAGCAGATTTGCCGTTCTTTGAGGACGCATATGCTGCAAGTGACCCACCAACATTGCTGGACGAGCGAAAGGTGTTGGATTCGGTGGTGGCGTTGCGCAAGACCAACAAGAGCTCGGTGCAGGCACACAAGAGCTCGGTGCAGGCACAGAGCTTCAGCACTCAAGCTGAAGAGACTCCTAGTGACCAGCAGTTGCTACACGCTATGAGGTTCATGGGAAGGATGTTCATGCAGGGTCGTGCTGCAGACCTAGATGTAGACATGTTGAGACCTACCAAACGCAGGAAAGCTTTGGAAGATGAGACTGCAATGGCAGATGCACAGCAACCAAATCCACCTGCAGCCAGTGCTGCTGCTGGAGGCACGACACCTGGAGTCCTTGCATTGAAGGACAAAGCCGAACCAGATCAGAAGACTGGTCCACCTACACAACCTCCAGCAAGCATTTTGACAAAACCCGCGGTCAGTGCTGCTGTTGCGAAGGTGCCAAAGACAGAAGAGCCAGAAGACGAAGAAGATGGTGATATGGGTCCGGAGGAGCTAGCAAATATGACGATGAAAAAACCTGCAGCTGCAAAGTCAAATGCTAAGGGGCAAGCCCAAACCCAGAAAAAGCCAGCTACTATGAAGCCTGGACCAGCTTCCAAGACCAAGGAATCGGTGTCGGAGAAGATGCGTGGCGGATGGAAACGTGAGCGTAGGTACAGACAAACAGGGCAAGTGGATGTGCGTTACATCAGTCCAAGTGGAAAATCCTTCCGCACTCTTCAGGAAGCCAGACAGAATGGCTACAGAGACTGAGTGCACGGGCTCCAGAGAGGTGAAAAGGATAGGGCAGAGATACTCAATGGTTTCTTGATCGACAATTTGTTAGAAGGTTATAGAGTTGTTGGCAATTGCAGGGATAAATGCCTCCAAAACTTGCAAGATTGATGATTTGTTTGTTTCCAGGATGTAATTTCTACAACATGTGAATACATGTGAACAATGTCACTGCTAGCTGATACAGGGGAACATAGAGCAGAACGGTTTTTGTTTAAAGTTGGGTGATATCAACTCTGTTCTCGGTTTGGTGTTCACTGAAAATGTTTCAAAGAATTGGAATGGATTGTGAAAATCATTATATAAAGACTTGTTGCCCCTGTTGTTTTTCATTCCGCTGCCAAAACGGTATGTACAACTTGGGTGGTGTTGCAACTTAGGGTCTGATGAGTTGATTGCTGTCGTGCAGCCAGTTTCAGTTGCATGGTTTCATCGCAAATTGATGACAAACTCTCAAGATTTCAACCTCGGATTTCACAAGACGTGTCCTTTGTAATGCTATACATGTATGATTGTGAAACAGCAGTTGTTGAAAGAACATCGTTTTTGAATCAATCCTTTTGCCGATTGACATCTTGTGAGGTCAAGATAGCTTACCAGAAAACATACACTAGAAATGAGATAGATAAAACCATGGTTCAGAAGGTATGTCATATAGACTGTAATGTAAAGACCTGCGTAGCAAGTAAACATGACATTGGAAGGTATGGGTGGTTTTCTTTTGAATCTTGTGATTGTATATGGCATGTTGTGACAATAATGCATGGCTGGGTTGTATTCTCGCCTGCATGATGCTGCTGGACATAGTTCGCAGCATGTAGCTTTGTAGCTGCACAACTATGGCCTTTGTTCATCTCGGCCGCAAATCATTCATCAGCCAGCGGGCTTTGGAGGAAGTCTTACAGTGGGCAAAGGAGAATCCAGACGTCCTTGCTGACACAGGCGCGAGTCGCTCCAATTTGAAGAGGCAGCGCGAACAAGCCATTGACATAAGGACACAGTATGGGCCACTGCTGCAACACTGGAAGCTGACGGGGAAGAAAGGCAACACTATTGCCGTGGATTACCTCCACCCAGCAGCAATGCTGTGGCACGTTGTGGCCACCTGCAACGGCTTCTCAAATGTCTTGAAACAGCTTGTGGAGGACCGTCGGCCGACTCCAGACACACCATTCACACTGGTGCTGTACTGTGACGAGGTCACGCCCGGAAATCAACTCAAGCGGGACAACCGCAGGAAGGTCCAGGCCGTATACTGGAGTATACTAGAGCTTGGACCAAAACTGCTGAGTAATGAAGTCAGCTGGTTCTTTTTGACCTTGGTCAGAACCAGCACGATCGAGTTGCTGGCAGACGGCATGTCCCAACTTGCAAAGGAGTGCTGCAAGTCGTTTTACGCTGCTGACTCCGACTTCGCCAATGGCATCCAACTGCGGTTTGTTGGTGAGGTGTACCTCCACATTTGTGCCAAGATCCAGATGATTCTCGGTGACGAAATGGCACTGAAGCAGTTCTTTGAATTCAAAGGTGCATCGGGAAAGGTCCCATGTTTTTGCTGCAAAAATGTGGTGTTGCGCCGATACGCACCTTCTGACATGACAGCTCTGGTATATCACGATGATGTGGACATCTCCAAAACCAAGCCCCACAGCAACCAATCGATTTTCCGATTCGCTCGGCATCTGCAAGCCCAATCGACTGTTCTCAGCAAGGGCGATTTCAAAGAGCTTGAGTCGAACATCGGTTTGAATTATTGCCCGCACGGTGTGCTATATGACCCTTTGTTGGAGCAGAGGCTGCTGCCAATCACATCCTTATGCTGGGACCCGATGCATATCTATTTTGTCGCTGGTTTATTCCAAAACGAAATGACATTGTTGCTGAATGCCCTTGCGACTCACGGCATCAAGCACGGTGAGCTTCACAGCTTTGTTTCCACGTTCAAGTGGCCAGCCATCGTTCAAAGCAGTGGACAGTCAGGCAAGAACGTTTTTCAGAAGAAAATGGAGGAGGGTGGTTTCAAGTGCAGTGCCGGCGAGGCATTGGCGTTGTTCCCGGTAGTTCGACTCTTCTTACAACTGCTACCGGCCGAGAGGCGAAAACCAACTCAGGAGATCATGTCATTCTATGCACTCTGTGAAGTGTTGGATTCTTTGCGATTGGCTAATGCTGGTGCATTGGCCGGGGCAGTGCTCATGGACAAGATCCAAACACACCTCCGTCATTTCAAGGCTGTGTTTGTTTTTCTTGTTTTGTCAATCGGTTTTGTATGATTGTTGTTTTGAACGTGTTAGATGCTATATAATGAAAAAACTCCAATACAAATGTACACAAAGCCCAATGAATGAGCAACTGCGATATAGTATACCAGCAGTTGCGCCCCAGCGATCATTTGACCAGCTGACAGCCCTCAGGTGGCGCATGGAACCGAACGGTTCCTCCCCGAGGCGCACTTCAGCCTCCACCTACCAAAACAACTTGACCGCCACCACTGTCTCTTGAGCTGCTTTGTACACGAAAGACGCCGTAAAGAGGTGAAAAGATGGGCCAACGAGCTGCAAACAGGTAGTCTTGGAGCTGAAAAATCGATTCTTCGCGAAGTTTGCCTGACACACTGGAGTGACCTCCGGTCTTTTGAAGCAGATAGCTTACAGGCTTGGAAACCTGCATCAAATGAACTCCAGCAGGCTTTCATTCAGTTCTTCGACCTGCCGCTCCTTCTGGAAGAATTGCAAATGTCCATTTGGTCTGTTAGGTGCAAGCGAGGCGACATGTGTCTCGCTGAAGTTGATTCCGGAGAATGTATTGTCGAGATTTGGTTTCATTTGAAATATGGAGATGAAAAGTGGAGCATGGTCAGGCAGTGCTTTCCAACATCGAAGGTCAACACCTTCAGACTTGGCGAGGGTGCCGCATTCATTGAGACGAATTCCATTCGTGGAGCTTGCATTCACAAACCTGATGGCAATGATGAGATTGTTATCGCACCAGAAACATTCTGGCCTAAAGCATGATTTCTGAGAAACAGCACCTATATATGTTTCTGCATGCTGTAAGAACTGTATGATGATATATGTTCGGTTTGAAGATGCAGCATGACCTGCGGCCTCATGACCTGCGGCCTAAGAGTGTGAACAAAATTGTTTGTAAAGGTTCCTTGTTTACGAACGTCCTTTGAGTAGTATATATGTGTGGTTGCTCAAGAAGGGGATTTTTATTTTGTGGGAAAAGAAGGTGTTTAGGAAATGCTTTTCATCTTGATGTTTTTTGCATGTGTTGTTTTCTCATTTCTCATTGTTGCAGATGGGCAAGTGCTCGCTGCTTTGGACAGCTGGGTTATCACGCTCGCTGTACCTTAGATTTGGCCCGGCATAAATGATCACAGTGGGCCTTCCCATCTCTGCTTTTTCCTCACTCTGCATTGCACTGTTGAGATGTGATAGAAAAGGTATGCTTCTGCGGCGGACCGTGCAACAGTTATGCCGCACTTGTGCAGGAGTATCGTTCGGTAAAGACCTTTGTGAAGAAACAACCTTCCTTTTGATAGAAAAATCTCGGTAACATGTTTGCCTTCTAGCATGAGCCTTGAAGCAATTGAATTGAAAATTGAGTTGAGAAGCACAAACTTCTTCAACCTCTGGCTTTGAATCAGCTCAGTTTACCAATCAGAATTGCATTTTTTCAATCACAACTGTACCAACCCCATTGACTCTTGTTTCAATATGGGTCCAATGTCAGAATTCAAATGTTAAAGACTATAGGTAAGTAAGTTTTGGAAATGAAGGAAATCACCTGCAGGTGTTGAAGGCTCATAAAGGCTATAGCATCCGCTTTGCGAGTCGCATACTTCGTCAAAGCAACATGTCCAACCCAGACTTTGACCGCCCATTGGCCGAGCAGGATGAGAACTTGGCTTGGTCTCAACCTCGCCCTTGGGCGCCTTATTTCACAGGATGGTGGGCGCACGTATACCGCTCAGACACTTGGAAAGGCCCTGACATTCGCATCACATGTGACTTCGCCAAGAAGAGTGAAGAGGAGACTGCTGGCCACGATGTGAACAACGACAAAGGGAGTGGAGACATCAAGATTGAAGAGGGTGGCCATGCAGAGAACAAGCTTGAAGAGGGTGCCCTTGCAGAGATCAAGCTTGAAGAGGGTGGCCATGCTGCAAGCTCCTCCGTCCGTGGACGTGGTCGATCGCGATCGCGATCCAAGCATGATTCCAATCCGTAGCTTGCAATAGCATTTTGTTTGTACATGTGAAGGATGGTCTTCACCAGCAGTTTTTACATGGCGAAAGCCGAAGTGAATCAATGATAATCTGGAGAAAAAGAAATGATGTATAGCCTTGAATTGTGTTATTTCGGAAGAAGAGGCTCATGTGAAGTTTTTGCATTCAGCACTTGCAATTGCAATTGTAATTTTCTAGGTTCTCAAACATGAGATTTTCACCGCACTTGTCTCTGCATTTGTATGTTCATTTGTATACATGTCCTTTTGATTGTTGTGTTGGTTGGGGTGCACTCGCCGACCATGTTTGCTGTGGCTGCCACGCAAACTGATTTGACAAAGCTATAAATTCTTTGTATAGTCTGATCGCAGCTACACTTCTCAAATTTAGATTTCTGTGTAGTTTCCTGAGCGTGACACGATGCCTCCACCAACTATAGCCACTGTTGAAAACGTGATGCAGATTTTGTGCGGACTCTTGGAAATTGTGCGCTCAATGCATGTGGAACTTCGCAGGTTGCAGGAACATGTTGAGGTGCTTTTGCAGGCTCATGCTGTGGAGGAGCCAGAGGTGGAGGTGCCAGATCCTGAAGCAATGCCCGTGCCAGATCCTGTTGTTGTGGAAGTGCCAGATCCTGAACATTCAGACTCGCATCAAACCCGTGAAGGACCACCTCGACAGAGGTCACGTAGTCCAAGACGATGATTGACACAGCACACAGTGCAAAACTTCTTTGATAGCGAAGCTTTTTTGGGCAAAAAAATTGTGCGGCTGTCATCAGATTTCAAAGAGCAGTGCAGCCTTGAGATGGCCCTCTTTCCAAAAACACAATTTTGTAAATTCAATCTCGTTCAATGCAAGTTTGCGTTTGGGTGTTGTATTTCCAATGAGTGCTTGGCAAGCAACAACTGTGATTCTAGAATGTCGGATTCAGCACATCGTTGATTCAAAAAAAAAAATATATTGTCTTTTGATTGCACCATCATGGGTGTGTGTGAGTGCGTGCATGTTCTGACCCGTTTGCAAATGCAAAGGTATGGAGAATAGTTGTTGTGAACTTATTGTGATGTTTTTTCAATGATCAAGGCGAGCACACATGTACAATGTAGCCCAGCCATGCAGTCATGCGATACTTTCTGACCAGCATGATGACATGCATGGTGTTATTAAATCACCACGTATGCTTTGATGACATATATACATAGCACCAAGTACAGTACAATCACATGTATAAGACATAAGATGGTTCAATATCATTGTATTTCCTCAAAACAATGAACCGTTGCGTTACAACCAACAGTATATGCACAAATGTTTTTGTTTCAAGACAAAAGGGTTCAAGACAGTTTGCATTCCACCCCAACAAAGAAAAAAACACCGGCGTGAACAACTTAATGTTTGTGATGGGCCATCGTGCTCCGACACTGCCAGGCTGCCATTTTATTTCCTTTGCAGGCACAAAGGATGCTTTGTCAGCTTCTATGGTAAGATCAAATGAAATGGTGGCAAATCTTTCAAAATTGCAGGCTTTACAAAGATAAACAAAAACGTAAATTTTGCAAACAAGAAGTATCTTGTCTTCAAAAACGACACATATTCGAGACAAATGTTTGTTCGAAAAACTCTGCATGGTCCAAAGACGGCACAATTGCATTTGAAGTGTGTATGATGCTATGGGACTATATAGTTACAACCAACCCCTTGGGGAACCATTTTTGTCAATCAACGCCATGCGTTCTTTTTCTATAAGAAACAGGTGATATATATACACCAAATAGCATTTATCCTTTTGCATGCCCCCTTCTCACGTTTTATTTTTTCAATTTTGGCCATCTTTAACCAGAACTTAGGGCACTTAGAGAACTTAGCGTTGGCTCAAGATAAGTGGACTTAGGGCACTTAGCTAAGTGCAGCAAGTGGACCAGCTAAGTAGGTTAAGTGTACTGGCTGTATCTGCGCTAAGTTCACTTAGCGTGGCTAATGCTAAGTCTAGTATGTACTTGACAACCTCGCTATGTACATAGCATGTGTCACAAGTACATAGTAACCACCCCGGACCTCCAAGCATGCGTAGAAGATTTCTGCGAAAGCTGGCAAAGCTGAGGGGTTCCCGTCATGTGACCTCCAGCGAAGACACGTGACCAGCATGAAGAGGAAAAAGGGAAGAATGAAAATAATAGGAATTTGAAAAATGCACATATTAGTTAATAGCAATTGAAATATAACATACTATCTTACTTATACTCAAAACAATTAGGAACTATAACATTTAAATTTGAAAACTATTAAGAAATATCAACTGACTGACATGTTGATAGTTGTATTCATTTCAAATTTCGAAAGATTTATAGTATATTTCAATAAATTCAATCACATGCAATCAAATCCATGCAAATCAATCAAGTTTAAACATGCAATTTGATCAACATAAATCATGCAATCAAGTCATGCAAATGAATCAAAATGAAGCATGCAAACTGATCAACACAAAGCATGCAAATACATTGATGCTTCTTTACTTCAATCACAAGAAAACATGCAAACTGATAAAAAACAAATCATGCAAATCCACCTGATACTTCTTTACTTCAATCAAAATCAAAGATGCAAACTTATCAAAACATGACTCTATAAATCCAAATCATGATTCTTTACTTTATTTCAGTTATTTGTTGATTCTTTCCTTATGTTTGTTAATTGCATGATTGCATGATTTGTGTTTTGTGATTGCATGAACTTTGTTTTGTTTCACTTTGCATGATTGCATGCATCTTGCTGTTTGCGTTTCATGATTTGATGTTGGTGCGGTGAAATTACGAATGTACACCGGCGCAGTGCTTGGTACCACCCCACACACACCACACACATCACCTACCATAGCATTACTTTGTAACTCATCAAAAAACCGCAAACCATAGCATTACTTTGTAAGATAGTATAGTATTGAATAAGGTTGTCCGGCGTAATCAAATTTATCCAAAAAAATGATGATTTAAACGACAATGACACCTACTGAACATTTCAAGGTGTTGTTTTTTAAACAGGAACCCACCCACGCAATATGATCAACGGCGTAGCCTGATTGCAGCAGCAACTGAGGTTCACCTATGAGGTGCCTTGGAAACGAGAAAACCATAGCATGGGAATCTAAGGGGACTCCCACAATACTTGGAGGATCATTCCAGTTAGCAAGTGGTTCATAACCATGCCTAATTCGCTTATAAATGGCGGTTACTAACTACTTACTAAGTGGGATGATCCTCCAAGTACCACCTAATAAGGCCTTATGATCAGGGACTTTGAACCACCATTGTCCCTTAAATAGACCTTCTTAGGGCCTTGTT
>OMLO01001340.1_pt1 | contig 18758 bp, 16 predicted proteins | sample 1674811 | NCBI WGS metagenome assembly OMLO01 (sample SAMN06265003, study PRJEB25207) | coral metagenome | isolation source: Coral host | place: Mexico:La Bocana,Puerto Morelos, Mexico | collected 2008-11-13 | reverse complement strand
CGTCCAGCTGACCGCAATGGGACTGGGTCCCCTGATATATCAGAGCATCCCGCAGCATTGATGGATGATCCACAGCAAAAATTTCAGTGGCAACTTTGAAGTGAACATCCCCCAAAACCGAAGCCTCAAATGATTCATGCCGGATAGGGACACCCCCCCCAATTTGGTGATACTTTTTGGCCACCGAGGATCGCTCTGCAATATGATGTTGCAAGTAGTGCCTTGGGCGCTAATTGCGAATGAGTTTCAATTTGAAAGAACAGAAAGGATAAACACTAAGCATTGCAGGATTTTTTACACCTTGTATAAGGGATGTGTTGATTGTGAGTTTTTTTTTTATGACACCCAAAAAATCAAGCAACAAAAAAAAAGCAACAGATTATTCCTGAAAATTGATGTTTGGTTTAGATGATGCATTTCCTTTTCACCTCATGGCTGCCTGAAATCAGGGTAGACGAATTCCTCGGCATTTTTGGTGAGGTAAAGTGCAACTGGCTTTACTGGCAGATGATGCAACCCTGAGCTTGGGAAATCTGTTGGAAGGAAATAAGGCCGGCGAAAATGGTTGTTGGTTGTTGCGGTTGGTTGGTTGGTTAGTTTGTTGGTTGGTTAGTTGGTTTGGGTGTTTGGTTGGAAGACCATCACCCAACAAAGGCGGAGGGAGATAGAAATGTTGGACTATTTTCAAAGGTACCACGTAATACTGTATTTGTTCAAATATCCCAAAAATGTACCTCTAATAAAGAAAAGAAAGGTTTGGTGTTCAACTATCTACCCATACATACTGCCATGGTCAAAGAGAATGGGAGAACCCAAAGTTGTTGCTCCATCTACTCAAGTAGAGCGGTTTTCACGTCCCACATAAAGGGCCTACCTCACTGACAGGGCCTGGGTGTTGCTCCATCTACCTGGGTATTTCTGGTATGTAAGTAGGGCGTTGCTAGTACTTTTGTCATAAATGGCTTAAAATTTTGGTTTTGCACATCTTCCTACATTAGCCCCTAAAATGTGTCTGTTCTGGCACCAGAAGATGGAGCAACACGCCTATGAATCTTGTGTAATCAGCATTTATTGAAACCTAGTTGCTCCATCTACTCAATTAAGTCCAAGTAGTGCGGAATTTGGGGATTTGAATTTGGTACTGCCTACAGTAGTGTCTTTGAAAGGGAAATGGGAAAAATGGGTTTGACCGATTGATGGAGCATCTCACAGGATGCAGAGGGGACTTGCTCCAACTATGGTATGTAAGTCTGCGGATTTCACTTGCTATTTCATGGTGTGATTTTTTCTACCCCCAAAGATGGAACATGCGTTCCATGTACTTTCCTATTTATATATTGGTATTGCTCCAGTTACTCTGCTTTTGGTGTATATACAGAATGTCGATTCTTAAGGATTGAGTCATTCCTACGAATTGGGCCACTTATCACCAAGTTCGAGACCATGCCCTGGGCTCTCGAACCAGGTCAAGCCAGAAGATCAGTTCGGTTCCTTGAACACGTCCGACGTCCAAAAAACGTTGGCTGGCAAACATTTGGGGCCCCAAGTAACTCCTAGTTCATCCTGCTTTTGTGTAGAAAACAAAACAATGGATGTCTTGAAACTGACATATGAGAAACCTGACGTCAGAATGATAGATACGTAGAGAAACCGAGAACAGGTAAACAGATGCAATCAGCTTTTTTGAAGGTTTGCTGAAACCCACGTCGATAAATTCTGCAATTGGATTTAGAATCCGAGCCAAACTATCTACTGTGTAGAATGATGTGTATTTATTTTTGATGATATATAGAATCATCTCCAAATGCAGGAAGATGTAATTGGGTCCTCCAAAAAACGGAACCCAATACGGGAACTGATGTTCGAACATTTGGCCTATTCTGGGTATTTTGGGATGACTATGCATTGTCATCCTATAATAATTCAAGATATGCATAAATTATGTACCTATTCACTTGATACATCTACCAGTCTCCACTGTAGTTAGTAAACATTTGGTGTTACTCAAGCAAGGAAAAGATGTGCCAGGCGGGCGGTTATCCAAGGGGGGATGGGCTGTCCCATCAAAGTTTGCTGACATCTGTTTCTGACTTGAAAAACACTCCATGTTTTTGACACGTTGATTTTGAATTGTAAATCGACTTCTCAACATCTTGACAAGAAAGTCTGGACGCAGCTTGTCATCAGAATTTCTTTGAAAACACTCGGGACCTGTGCAATCGCGGATGTCCTGTTACATGTTCATATTCTCGCAAAAACGTGAGAGATAGAGAGAGACCAGAAAAGAAATGACAGTCATACAGTCATACATATTTGGAACGGTAATGACCTTTGGTTTGCCGGTAAAAAACAGTTTCTGACGGCCGCTAACGCCCTGGGTGGGAATCCTGATAGTTTGCCAGTTGCTTTGCCACGCGACCGTGCGAGTGCACCTTGAGCTGTTATACCAAAGCCAGTCCGGGAGACCGAGCACGGCAAGATCCGATATTGCATGAATGTTTTTTCTCAGGAAGTTTTGTTGGATTTTTGCCACCACGCCAGTTCATATCTACTCACTTGAGTCGCAAACAAGTGGTGTTCTCCTGTGTGTTTTAGACCTCAACATACATGTGTTTGATTGCAAAGTGAAGAGATGACAATGGTTCTCGTAACAAGGGGATGTATGCATGATGTAGGTAGCATCTAACGTGCGACATTCTCTTGATTTAGAAACCCTTAGTCTCTTAAGCATTGTCCATGCTTCCAACACCAAATCGCTCCATTGATGTGTTGAGGCGCAAAGGGTGCACTCGACGGACCAAAGAAGTGCAAATTTGCGGAAGGGTCAAGTGCCAAGAGTTTTGATGGCAGGATGGGATTGGTCTTTGAGATTTCTGGAAAGGTTTTAGCTTCAGAAATGTCAACTCTGTTGAAAATTAGGGAGTCGGTCAGCCATCCAGCCATTTGTTCAAAGGGTCTTTGATTATGCAAAATGATGTAATGTACAGTACTTATGTTTTTTTTGTTGCCTAATCTTCATCAGGACAAGGGACATTACAACTCCAAAGCGCAACTTTTCAGGTGAAGCGGTTGAAGCACTGGCTCACCAAAGTGGTTTATCAGTCGTCAATCACTCACCACTTAGGGGATGACACCATGATGCTAGCAATCTTAAATGGACCGCAAACAAGTCAAGAGAACTGATCTGATTCTTCCAAGTGAGGCCCTACCCAACCAGTGTAATCACACAGTCAGCTTGAACAAAGCTGGACACACACACACACACTTTTACAACGCTCAGGGACCTGAATCGACCTGCAACATCGTCATGGGTGTGGATCTAAGTGGATGGCTCCTGGGGGATTGTCCCAAAAAATCCCAAAAACAAATCCCAAGTCCTGATCGTTGCGGCAACAATGCAACACCCTCAATCTGCCAGGGTCTTCACCGTGTTACCGTGTTCACACCACCTGGAGAACAAGACTATCAACTGAACATTACAGGGCTGTGTCTAGGTACATTCCATTAGGTTGTGGACGTGGTGGTTCGTGTTTAGGTGACATTGCTGCATTACTCCAAAAAGGTACCAGTAGTTTAAATATAGATTATATTTAGAATCGGCCAATCGGATAATTGCATGTTTTTCCCGGTTTTTCAGCTGGGTCAAGTGTTGATCAATCCCACTTCATTCTTGCACATGTTTGATAAATGGGAAGACTTCTCGAGAGAAAAGTATTTTTCTAGGCAAAAGCTGGGAAGGAGTTGCAGAGCCAAAATGCCTGACAACTATACTTGGTATGGGAGTTGTTTGGGCCTTCAAGCCTCACTCACTTCAACTCTTAACTCCTTGGTTTTCACCAAAGGTGGCTTTGGACGGAAAGGGCCCAGAGGGAGTGCTGGGGACTCAGCAACTTCGAAAAGGTCCCAGAGGGCATTTTTGGGGAAGCAATGAGCTGAAATCCCACGGTAGTTATCATCCCTATCATCATTGTCATCATGTTTGTTGCTGAGTAACAGTATCATCATTGTATGTATATATATATATACAGATACATAATTTTATATAGTAGATTATAATAACAATGTATGTTTGTCATTGTCATGTTTTATTAGGTGTATTTCCATGTGCACAGCTTCTCTCTACCCCATCCCGTCCAGTGTCAGGAAATGCGGAAATGCTTAATTACGCTATTTGACCAACAGACGCGATATTTCAGAAGTACATGGAAGTCCATTGATACTACGCTCAGTAGCAAATCGCTCTCCAATATCAGTCAAAATGACACTCCACCACAAACGAGAATTATGCTCATACTGCTGAAACTTCACCTGTTCAATTTCATCAGCAGATCTTATCAGATCCCTGACGGGTTGAGGCCCCAATGTTTGCCTCCTATCATTATCAAGGCCTGGCTTGAAAGTTCCAGACAGACACTGGATCCCATCCACTTCAGAAAGCACCAAGGGTTCTGAAATTCGAGTGGAAAACATGTCATTGTGGCTCCAAACTGGGACCAAAAACATGGCTTACTGGATCATTGTTGAACGGATCCATTTTGGGGGTCCATCAACCACTACGCCCTTATTTCAGTGGAAAAATGTTGAAGTCCTCTGGTTCAACCAGTCAAGATTCCTCGATTCCTCCACCAAGATGTGCCCAAATGTAGAGCAACCACTCCACAGCGTAGGTGGACGATGCACGCACCAAGGAGGCATATTTTGGGCATTTCCTTTGGACATCATGAGGGAAAGTGTGATCACGAATTAGAAGAATCGCGGCAAAATGCGGCAACAGAAAAAATCAACATGAGCATTCAGCATTCAGCAATAAACGCCTATTGATTTCTACTGAAAGGAGATTTATGTAGATCTATAAAGTCGTATTGCTCACATGCATGAGTAACCTTCTGATAGGGAAGTAATTAACGATATCCATTCCACCTTTTCGGATCCTCATGTCTATGTTTGTCGGTTGTCCGTGCTGCAGCCACTGCGTGGCGTGACCATTATCATCTCTGTACCTTATGCATCTGGCATCAGTGCTCTGTGTGCAACTCAGTTGTTTGAAAAATTGATCTCATATTGAAACTTCCCAGGTTGTCTCGGTGATTTTTGGACCTTGCTTTGCTGAGCTTTGACTCCACCATCATAGTCAGTTCTCTGAGAGCATTTATTTTTCCACAAGGAGTGTTTGACTATCCAAAACGGCTTGTTCAAGAATCACCAGCAACCAGAAGCTGTCGGTGTCATGCCGCAATGATCCGCAATGACCGGCTGCTAAGGCGCAGACCCATCGAGACACTTTACACCGATAAATCAAAGAGATCAGACTTGGCCGTGGAGTACCTCTGGCATGAAAAGAAAGAAAAGACAGCTTGCTTAACAGCACCAAACTGGTTCTGATGGGGGTAGTGGTATCGACAATGCCAATGCCAATAGAGGTCCAGCAAGGAACAGTAGTAATAAGATTGTAGATTGTATCATTTATTTTCTGTACAAGGCATCCCATCATGACATGTATACGTAAGCTACGACCATTAGGACCTCTCATGGATCAGAAGCAGTTTGTTTCCTGCATTGCTGTTTGCAAGGTTTCCAACTTTTCAGGAACAAGAATCACCCCCTGCGCCTGCCAGGTTTTCGACTGAACAACGCGATATTTTCATTGAAATCAAGAAGGACAAGTGACCTGCGGTGAGTGAGTTTGCGAATAGGAGGAGCATATCAAGATACGTGATCAGTCAGTGGTGTTTTGAGGTCTTTGAAGGTGTTTATAATGCCAATACCAGGTTCCACAAGGGATGAATGAACCAGGAGCCTCTTTCAATCGACAAACCTTATTGCACGAGATAGATAGGGATATGGCGTGAAAAGACTATGGTTATGACTTTTTAGTGTTTGCTCATTGGCCCGGCCCCCCAAAAATATTGCTATCTAGTCAGAGGGAGTATGAATCCTCACTTGATATTTAGGGCAGGTTTTTAGGGTATGGGCATTTACAGTATCTAACTCAAACAGGCTGTCCAAGTCTAGCACATCAACACACAGGTCCCCAAGTCCATACCCTAAATGTATGTTGATTTGCCATGCATGAATAGTATGAATATGGGCTACGAGAAATAGCCCAAGAAACGTTTTTGCACAAACCAGCCTAAAAGCGCAAGATCTTGTCAGGATGGGGTCCCTTTCCAGTTCTAAGTTTGGGTGATACCCGACACTTCGCCTGCAAAGGTACACCAGCATTTCTCGAAATTTGGATCGAGGCAAGAATTGCCAGGAGTGCTTGGGAAGTGATTTGTAGATATCTCGGAGGAAATTGGCGAACTGATTTTCAACCGCACAATGTGACCATGTGATTAGCCGAACTCACCATGAACTGGAGATATATACCATTCCTGTAGTGAGGCAACAAAACGCCGTCCTTTGTTGATGTGAACAGTAGTGCTGTTGAGCCCCTTAGCATTTGTAAAGATGTTGCAACAACTTGGAGATTCGGGGGGCTGGCTGAGCTTCATTATGGAGATTCATGTTTGGACCTTTGGGACCTCCCAAATAGATTTGATGCAATGTGGTGGTGGGTGGTGGGTGGTGGTGTTGTACCTTACATTTTTATCAAATTGTTGCTAAACATGTTCAAGGTATGATTGTGTACTATTTGTGTAGCATGTATTTTTGCTGGAAAATGTGGCATCCCGGAAGTAGAAATTGTGGTTTAGCAAGGGAGTCATCTCAAAATGACGTCAGAATAGATGACCGAGATGACCATGAGTTTCATGGTTTGTAAACGATACACATGCATCACATACACAAGGAGAGGACCAATTAAGAGGAGGAGGTGCCACAATTCCATACGGAAAACTGCTGGAAATTCACATGGAAGCACGGAAAACCAGATGATGATATACTGATATACACATTAAATATACGACATGTGTATATGGTATTGGGTGGTAATGACAATCTGATAGATGCTATGTCTGAAAAAAAAGCAATGCATTTGTGATTCCTCTGCCAGCCTGCAGGATGCTACCAAGTGTGAATTCTACTTTGCCCTCTCGGAAGTGTTGGAAGGTGGAGCAGTGTCCCCGGAAGGACCCGATGAAATGAATCGCATCGTGGTGGATGCGACGATTTTGCAAAACTTAGCTTATGAAAGTCTATTTGGGGCAATCCTTGTGAGCAGTTCATCATCCAAAAAAGAAAACAGTTTGTTATTGCTCAAGCCGTTACCAACGGCAGTCAATAAGTTGCATGCTTGGTCAACTTAAAGTTGGGCCCATCTTTGTATGCCATCACTATAATTACCACGTATGATCGATCTATTCACGGCAGTGGGCCATTTGGGATACTGCGAAAATACAAATTGTTTGGAAGTTGGCTGGCAGATGATAGACTTTTTTGTGGTACGGAAACTTCATCCCTATTCGCAACCTAGAGATTTGTTGTTTTCACAGTTCCATCATGTTTGAATCAAACTGATGTTTCCTTTCCACAAAATATTTGTCATCATTCCAGGATGTTTCTTTGTCGGCCATCCTGAGAAAGCTGAATGGGACATGCGAGCGGTGCTCGAATGGGTCGCTTGGATGGTGATAGTGAACAGTGAATGGGCTTAGGTCAGGAGCCTATGATAAACATTTGATAAACGCTATTGTAGTGTTTTGTTTTGCCAGAGATGAGCGGAAACCTTGTGTTCAGGTCCCTTTCAGTGTTTTGAAACCAGAAAGTATAAGGGCATATCATAAGCTTTTAAACATCCCCTGTAGATGTATTGACTAGCCAGAGTAGAACATGTGCTTTTCAGAGTTGAGACGACAGTTGCCATTTTGCTGAGAAAGACCCAAAGACGGATCCTTGACAAAATGGGATCCCTGATTTAGGGGTGCACTTCAACCAACGAATACAACCACGACAGTGTCAACGCTTTGGGACAAACCCCCACCCCCTTGACGGAAATATGCATCCGGCGAATCTCTCCAGCGCTCGAGGGGAAAGAGCCGGCAGATCTGGACATTTGGGCACGAAACTATGGTTGCTACAGTGGTGTGCCTTGGATGAAGGTGAATGGACGTGAGCAGTCTACATCCTCCCTGGTGATTGACATCCAATGGTCTGACATTTGAAGGTTGGTGAAATATGAATTCACTCAGAAGTACATATTGACTGGAAAAATGAAAACAGGTGCTAATGCTTGGTGGCCCTCAACAAATGCAGTGCATTCACATGTTCAATACTTCAGTGTGTTGATGAGACTATTCTTGATAACTGAGCAGCGAGTTCATCTTTGGTAGACGATCATCGTGTAGAATCTACACTTCCTGTAGAATCTACACTTCCTGAAACTGACATAGCACCTGAAAAATGATGGTTGGAAGACTACCTTCCTTTTGGGATGACCTATTTTCGGGGGCTATGTTAGTTTAGGGAGTGTATCCATTTCTGTAAACCAAAGCAGAGTGCCAGATCTTGCTGCTTCCTTCCATGTTCACAGCTCAAGAGTATGCTCTCAAGTCGCAAGCTTTCCTTCATCAGTGAATGAAATTGATTCAATATGGTCCTCATCACTACCCTTCCAGAACTACAAGCCCAGCGAAATAACAGAGGCTTGTCCCAAAGTGTGTCCCACCTAATGTACGGGCTAGTACAACTACTTTTACTTATATACATGCACCATCGACATGTATCAAGACGAGGTAACAGCGTTTGTCGAATTTTTGAATGAGCAGATTCATGATCTTCCCTTCATCAAAACATGCGAACGGGGATGCTCCTCCCCACGTTCAGCAGAGGTGGAATCAGACTATGAGTGCACAGGTTTGCATCTCAGTTGAAAAAACATGGGTCCCAGTTAGATAGTTGTGTTAAGACTAGAGCAACTTGAGTTTAGAACTAAAGCTAACTAAATGCCAGAACTAATGTGGATACCACAAGCTGCCATGTTTATAAATTAGAAATACCTTTTTCCGGAGCTACAACCGTAATAACAACTACAGGGAAGTATGTTTTTACCTACAAAAAACATCAGGGGAAACAGGAAACGTAGGTGCTGCACTCCTTGCCCTCTGTCATGAAACTGAGGCAAGAAGCCGCAAGAACAAGAGAGGGGTTACGGTTATCGCTGGTGCGCACCACAGGGAGTTGCGTTTTGATGAGCGCCAATTCTGTTAAGTTCTTTGTACATGAACCGCAATGCTGAGCCATTTTTTAAAAGTACAGTTATTCAGTGAATTACTTTTGTTTGTACATGTTTTCAAAAGGACTATATACTTTGTTTGCTTTTCCATGACGACACTGTTTGAAGTTATTTGCAGGCAAATTGATTATTGCCTTTGATCAATTGTAGTGACGTCGGGTGCCATCAACCAAAACGAATCCAAATGCTAGGTGAACAAATGACTCAATACTACCTGTTTATCCTCATATTTCATCATATGATACATGATACTTACATAATAATACCATTCCGTTCTTGAGTTCTTGAGTGTGCCTTCCTTGTGTTTTGCAAAGATGTTTGATGATTTTCTTTGCAAGACAAGCCTTCCCCCGCTCCAACAAAAGAACAACGGCAACGGGGTGGGTTCCCCCCTTGGGTCGGGCGTCATGTCGGCGTCGGAGGAGAACTATATGCAAACGACGACTTTTCCGACAGCGCTATGTCCGAGACCAGGAGAAGGAGGTGAGTCACATTGAATCCAACTGCACAAAGATGACTGGATCAACGTTGACAATGCTTGTAGGAGAACTAAATAGGTCAGGTGAGTCAGCCAAGAAGGGTTGAAGCCCATTAAATTTACCAAATTACCGATATGTTTCCCAGCTGGAGTTCCCTTGGCTTTAAAGCAGTAATGGGGGCGGTAGTTTGGCTCTTCGATCTGATTTTGCAGGGGTGGCTGGGGCTTCCTTGTGAAAAGACGCTGCGCATGGTTTGGTGTCTAGGATGTGGGTCTGTAAGGATTTTCAAAACTAATGAGAACAACGCGTTGGTTCAACTTTCACATGGTTTGAACCTCCTATTCTTCCTGTTTTTCAAAACAGCATACAATAACATGCTTTGGCATACTATCTTGCCAAGCATTTTCCGTCTTTGCCTCCTTTTCTTCTTCTTGATGTTCCAACTTCTCCTGCACTTGAATTTGCATTGCTTTCAGTTATCCTGCCTTCTCAACCTGGTATTTTTCACCTTAATTACACCAAAAGCTTAACTTTCATATATTATGAACCTCCTATTCTGCCTGTCTTTCAATGTAGCACCTCTGAATCGTGTCCCTGAGCTTCGCATACAACAACTGAACATTGTCAGTGGCCTGGCCAGCGCTTGAGTACTCCTTAACTTGCATGTCGCAGGAAACAGGGTCAGGATTTTGAAGTACATTTTGCCTTCCTCCAATCTAGGTCCCGGAGAATGTGAATATACAAATTCAGTAGGAAGGAGTCTTAACAATGCTTGTTGGACGCTCTTCCAGCGGTTCCTCATACTGCACAAGAACCAATGACAACATACCACATCGGTGATCCATTGGGTCTTCCCACCCATAGGTCATAATTGTTCAATATTTCCCTCGTAATTGTCACAATTATACAACTTGAGTAGCCGCAAAAACACTTACATCCCCTGCACTCAAGTACAATTATGTTTGCATAATTGCTCATAAGTGCCCCAGTTGATGTGATCGTCACAAATCCATGCATATAGATCTATGATGTACTTGCACCTAGCGTTTAAGCGTCGGACTGACATTCAACGTTCACCCAGACTCGACATGATTTTTTAGGCCAATGGCTGCAATTTGGCTAGTAGGGTGTGTCATGAACAACCACAGCAGGAGATATGTGATGACACCACACTGAAAAGTGGAGTGTATAAATCTCTACACATGTGTTATATATATATCTATTATATCTGTCTGCAGGGATAGAGAGAGGGATTCCGCCCATCTCCAGAATCTTATAACCATGTTGATCTTTTGCCGTGCCATCCGCCCGGAGAAAACCCAACCACAAACACGGCAGGCTTGTGGCACTCAATTTTGTACCCAAGATCAACAAAAGACCGCCTTCTTCTACAACAAGAAGCCATGCCCATAGAATTATCAGTTGAAACAACATCGCATTTGCTGGTGTTCATGGATTTGGAATGTTCAGAAAATTGGGACAATTCTTATGACCTTATGATCTGAACTTCAGCTGGACTCTTGATGATCAGCATCATCGAAAATTGTTCTTGGTTTTGTCAATGCAACAGATGCCTAAGAAATCCATGCAACTCCGCGCATCATTCCAGGCCAAAATGTACTAACTGGAATCAAGCAGCCTACAATCAGTTCGACAAGTGGGTGCGGCCCTCGGAGGGTTTTGGTAATTTGTGTATCACTGTGTGTGTGTGTGTGCCGTGCTTGCATTGTATGGTTTCTCTCACACCGTCCGTTCCTAATTCATGGTTAGTTTATGGACTTGTGAAGGAAGGGTCCCATGAGGAGAGTGCAGCTAGGGGAAACTAACAATTCCAACCAGGAAGAAAGACTAGCATCCCAGAGGAAACCACAGTGAAGATACTTAGGTTCCCCCACTCCCCTTGCACCCGGTCCCCTTGCACCCGGTCCCCGAAGAAGCACAGGTGATCCCTTTTTGCACTTGACCCTATTGCATTTTGGGCGTCTCTGATTTGAGCTTCCATCCCCAAAAGGAGGGAAGGACCTTTGCCATGCAGTTTCTGAGATAATGTTCCTTGTGGTTTCAGTTCTCAGTAGCTGCATGGGCATTTCGATAGTTCATGGTCACCAAAACATGTTTTCTCGGCAAATCTATGAAGATATTCTGATGTGTGAAGATATGCAGACAAATGTTCCAGGAAACAAACACATTCTCACAAACACACCCTTGGGTTTTCAGCCTGCACTCACAAGGTCGTTTGGGAGGGGAAACCTCCAAGTTGTCCTTAATTCAAGGGTATTAGCTATCTTATCCAGACTCACTAGACATGTTACAACTATGAAGCCATTAAAGCAATAACTAAGAATAACCAAGAAATGGCTTGTTTCTTCTACAACAGAAAACTATGGGTGTAAGTCGGTGGTTTTCAAAACAAGATGTATAAACCTGAGCCGACATGTTTTCGTGCCGATAAAATGCCAAGTAGGTCTTTTGGGATGTGCGCTATGCCCACAAGATGCAGGGAGACTCACAGCTTTTCTGACCCGCTGGACTTGAGGGGACTTGGTTGGCGCCACACAGCAGTTCATTTACATGGCTGTGGAGATTGATTTATTAATGGATAATAATCCTTCCGTTGAAGTTTAAAGCAGGCCCTGTCATGGGGGCATTCTGTGCACTTTTGGGTACTAATTTCACTCGACCGATACTTCATCAACTTTACCTAGAATGATAGAGTTCCTCCGTAGATGCCCATGCAAAAAGGGATAGAAGGGTCTTCTCACGTATTTCTTCGCCACACCTTGGTTGAACTTATTTTGAGAGCGAACCTGGGAGATGTCATGGAAGTTTCATGCTGTATTCGTTCCAGGAAAGACAGGCCAGAAAACAGGATTTTCGTGTTTCAATTGTATAGTAATGTAATTTATGTACATAAACAATCACGCAAATGACAGCATTCACCTGTTGCAAGTTTGAAGGCGTCCCTTGCCTCATATCATTGTTGCTTTTCATACAATATAATTAATAATAATCATTAATATACCACCCTGTTGCCATAACATACAGCTATGAATGAATAGCCTTTTGGTTTTGTTGGACGGGGTGTCTACCAAAGTGTCAGTTTTTAACTCTGGCATTCACAGTCTGGGGAATGCCAGTGGAAACAGCAACCATGGTTTTGGGATGTTGCATATTGACCAGAGTGAGTGCTGCCATTCTGTTTTACCTGTTATCACCGTTGTTTGTTGCTTTCACAGTGTCATTCTTTTCTAGCAGCGTTTTTTTGAGGTCTCGACGGTGTACCAGAACTGGCATCAACAATGAGAAGCCAAAGCTTTGCTTCCCAAGCTGCGGTGGATGACAGAACACAGTGACCCTGTTGATGGCGGTGCAATCATTTACCACCTGAGATCATGTACAACCCTGTATATTTTGGAGATAATGGGATAAACTGCCAATCAACTGGTGCAGAAATTCAGCCATCAATAGTAGGTCCGAATGTTCGTTTGATGGAGGGTTTAAGTTCTTCCCAACTTAAGAATTCAAGAGAACTACAAATGTTTCAGGTCGGTTGAGAAAGCGATTGTAATCTAGATATTCAATTGTGGTACCTTTGAATGCTAAACAAGACTTGGCAACTTGTTCACTTTTATGTTTATTGTTTGGTCATGGTAGTTGCTTCCATGTTCAATTTTCTTGGTGCGACATTTGTTGGCTAAGTGTGTTTTATCCGTTTTTTGCTTCAGGATCTTCACTTCTTTGCTTAGAAGGATTCGTGTTAGTATAGTATATCGAGCCATTGGATAGTTCCCCGGTCCACTGCTGGGATGTCCATCCCATCAAGAAAGTGAGCCAAATGCAGTTGTCAGCGGCTATAGGTGGAACATTCCTTTCACTCGGTGGGTAAAAATATGCAAAAGCAGTTCTGTTCCTGTCAGATTTTGTTTTGTTCATAAGTACAGAACAAGGCAGTTGCACACATGTTTTAAGTTGAAGGTTTTGCATGTTCCTACTTCCTGTCAACTAGAGTTGATTTCACTGTGAGTTGCCAGTTTGTGAAGGGTCAGTGTACTTTAGCTTTGAAGCCGTGAATGTGTCGCCTGACTATCTTCCCATTGCTGATCGTTCCAGTTGCCGTGGAGTGGGCGAATGACTCTATACTCATATATACTCGGTATAAGTACATGTGCATTATGTGAACTTCTCATGAATTTAGACATTGTTTGACATAACTAGATACACACACACACACACAAATGTCAAAATCCTGCACCGCTGGAAGTTTCCTAAAGGTCGGTATAACCCCCCACCAGTTGCATGGTGGCTTGTTGTTTTCCCTATTCTTTCTGGAGACTTTTCCAGAGATAGAAGCTGTCAAGGATTTCCATCACCCAGCGTTGGCCGAACTTGAAGTCCCATCACCAATGGGTATCCCAGGTAAATTTGTGATGAATGCAAGCAAGCTTCAGTTTCAAGGTATTTGACTATGGGCCTGTGGTAAGGTAGCACACCACCAGGGTTGGAGCACACTTCCGTTGCCCAGGGTCACTTGTAATCGCTGGGCCACGGGTGCCGAGGACAGCCGTGCCAGGTTTGCGTATCCCAAAGATGGATTAGTCAAGGGCTTATAATGGCTTATATAAATCAATCGATGGGAGCTGTGCCATCTATTTTTCCTTAGTTACCGTGGATTATGAGTTGGATATGCCTCACGACCTTGGTATTGTATTTCTCTATGTTCCTCCAGAAAAGCTTGTTTCCGATTCTGGAAAAGGTGATAGACTAGCAGTACAGTTTGTAGCAGTCCAAACCTTTGAACAATATATTTGATGATATTACGGATTACACCCCTGAAAACTAACATGTCCCCTGAAAATCAATGGTTGGAAGATGTATTCCCTACTGAAATAGTCCCTTTTCAGGGGACATGTTGAATTTCGATGAATTTCGGGGGTGTACATTGCGTTACGATATCCCATATTATCCTGTCTATACATCATGATATATACATTGCATTTTTTTATATTACGTTATAGTATATCACAACGTATTCCATAGTAGTGTAATGTGATTTATTGTATTGTTGGGGCTGTATATATGTGGTGATACGCGAAGTTTTGATATACTTTGTTCATATGATGTCGTAGTGCTTGTTTGAAATATTGTTTGCAATATCAGGTTGTCGGTTCAACAACAAACTTCAAACCTTGGTTTGCCGAAAAGGTGCCGTAGGCCAGCAGGATATGTCACCTTCATCTTATGCTTTACTGATAATTCCAAGATGCATGTATTTTATATAACATTTATATGTTTATTCATATAATTACATACATTGTCGTGGTCAGATACTGTCTTCTGTTGGGCACTATGATGTCCAGCACCTACATGCCTTGAGCGAAAACAAATCATCTCCCTCAATTCCAGGACACCGGGAATACCTATGTTGTCCGACTATTGAATATGGAGTCATGGAGTAATAGTCTCATGATAAAATGATTTTGTTGCTATTTGTTACAACAATTCCGACCACGTGCCCATCAAAAGAGCATCGCAAGCCACCAACCAGAACTGGAACGACGACCATTACATGGTCCTAGATATTGATGAGCGTGCCTTGGTTGGATGAGCGTACCAGAACCGAAGATGCCAAGCTGTCTTCAAACCAGCATGTTTATTCAAGTGGGGATTTCGTTTAGGATGTTTGATAGACATATCTTGGCCCATATGGTGATACTTCTCCAAATGTAAGTTTTTGAATTTGATCAACCCTCTGATGCCCAAAGGCGTTCCAAATCTCCGATCCAGACGTAGCATCCAGACCCCATACTTTTGGTAACTGGTTGGTGTAGGCATTTTGCCGTTTGCATTCCTGCTTTCAAGCATGGATTGTGTTAAAGGGTGTCTCAATAGACTTGGGGGCACCCCAAACAAAGCAGCATGCCCACAACCTTGACCCTAAAAACATTAAACATGTATACTGTAATGTATTGTTTAAGTTCCTTCATTCAAGACCGCCCCAACATAGATGTCCATCATGAATACCGGGGAGCTATGCTTTTGTGGAGGTTAAGAGTACATTTTCTAGACCCCCCCTTAACCAGTAGCAATTTATCACTGGCGCTGGTTTGCTGCACATGCTGAGTGTTTGGAGCACCTGATGGACTTTGAGTGCAATTTGTGAACCATTTCACTGTTTTAGGGGTCACATAATGTACTGGAAGTTCGTCTCGGGTTCCAAACACTGTGTACATGCATGTACCATCTACCAGAGTACATAACTACATCCCTCATCTTTTTTACCTTAGGCACCTTAGGTTGTTTGATTTCAATTTCAATCAGTAAAGATGTTTGTATGATGGTTGCCACCTATTGCGACCATGTAGAATATAGCAGCAGGTTCCCAGGGTCATCATGACCCGACATTGTTTTTTTTGGGGGCAAAACATATCTTTTCTCAAATGGTTAAACATGGCTAAAACTGCCATCCGATCCGATCCACTCTTTGCCAGAAAATGGCAATGGCCCAGAGACGATCAGCTTCAAAAATGTTCCGCCAGGTGGAGTTCTTAGACCTTGTTGGACCAACGGTTTAGCTCTTTTTGGTGACCCTTCAAAAGCCCATAAACGAAGTGAAATGCGCTTCCAATGTTCAGAATCTCAGAATCGATTCATGCAAGAAGCTGGCGGCTAGTGACTCATGTTGCTGCTAGACGAATGATAGCATCCGAGGGTTTGATGCAGTGATCATAGAGGAGATTCTGTGTCATGGATTAATAGCTGTACTATAGTGGGATGGGGTTCGGGGTTAAGCGTTCCAAATAGAATTTCTGCGGATGAAACTAGGGATTTGCAGTTTCTTATTTTTCGCCGGAAGTGTTCAGTGCTTGTGTTCATCAAGCAATCCAACATGGCAAGGTATGACTCAATACTCGATTCATGTTTTGTTTCAGGAAATCTTCCGCTCCTGAATCTTCCTGAGGTGTGTACCAAGTTGTGGTGAATCAGTGGACAACGACAAGTGTGCCCCTGAGTTGACATGACCTCACTGGGAAAAACACATACTGAAACTGGATATGCGAACACTTCAACATAAGGTGAATGATATTAATCACCCATGACAAATATTTTCTAATATCTTTAGTCTTGGGGTGACGAATATATAAAGTGCGGGTGCATGGTACCTCCTGTGGCCAAATGTTAGCAGGTTTGCATGTTTTAAATCATAATCGCTGATTAGTATGTATTCAGTAAATGGACGTGCCAGACCAGTCACTACAGGATCACTCAAGCAGTTTTTGACTGTACATGATCGGGCTGCAATAAACAGCGGGCGATTCTGGAACATGATAGCTGTACCGATGTGCTTCCCGGAAAACCATGGAAAACCAACATCCCAAATAAGAAAAAACATATATTCATATAACTGAATAACTGAGAAGTATTCAAAAGGCTAACATTTGGCTGGCACTCTGAACATGGAAGGCTTGCCAAAGGGACCACCGCCACTTGGAGCTGAGCCAAATTACAACCTATTACATATAGATCCTTTGTAAAAACATATTTGGACAGTTGTAGTTGTAGTCCAGATCAAATCCTGAACGAGCTAGGGAAATTTGCCACTACTTAGGTCGCAAAAAGGTGATAAATGGCAGAATCGCGACCATCGAAGACGTGGCATATGGGTGCGCCATTCACCTCGGTCGGTCTGTGTCGGTTTTGGATAAAGAGGATTGGGGTCTGTGTAGCGTTGTGGATCCGGCAAATGTGCACATACTTGGGGCGAAACACGATGTCAAAATCCAAGTAAGCAAGCGCGCTGTAGTCATTGGACCTTTTGTAATGATTGATGATCCAAATTGGTGAGACTTGGACTTTTGTCCAGTAATATGATATTCATTTTTGCTACAATAAGTGATAAATGATTCTATGACTGCTGGAAAACAGAAGGGTAGAAAACATGAGTCCTCAACTAGTCTCCAAAGTCTGAAAAATGCATGTCTACTTCGTACATGTTTCGAATTCCATCCTGCTTGATTCCTTTACCTCAAGGTCCAGTACCCGGTAACATGATGTAACATGTACAAGTCACTTGAATCTTAAAGCTTCTCCATTCCCATCATGTTCGCCCTGTGTTTCTAGGAATCCGCGAGTGAACATCTACATTTCAAACGACGGCAAAGACGTTTGGAGCCTCAAGACGTTGTCTTTGGTCTGTTGCTATGCACAAAAATAATCAAAAATAGACCATTGTGATATGCTAGTGGCTGTAGTGTAGCTTGAATCAAAGGACTTCACCGTTTGAAACCATTTTTCTCACAAAATGATTTTCAAACTCAGAAGTGCTTCATTTTGTAGTGTTCAGGTCATGTCAACTGGTCAACCCACAACAATTTGCCCCGAACCGCGCAAATTCCCCCTCACCTTGGGGTGAGTTCGTTCACTCCGAGATCCGCTTTGAGTGCTTGATCCCGGACTCCTGCCTGAGTCAAGTGCGGATCTGGAATGTAGTCAACGTTAAGGCGGGGCCAAGGTTTCATGCGACTTTGGAAGCTTCTGTGGGAATTTGATGAGAGGTAGCGCGCAGTTTATAAAATTGAATATACAATATAATATATACATTATACATAGTACTATAGGAAGTGAATGAATTTGATGGTGTTTATTTGTCTTTTGCTTGTTCGGAGTATCAACATTGTCTATGTTTTCCACTATGTGCGTTTGATTATGCCAATGATAATAATGATCATTATAATACACATTGCAAACATGATATGAGGTTTGTCAATGTTTGTCATGGTTTGTCTTATTTTTTTTGACCAAAATTTGCAAGTGGCTGCTTCGCGGATTTGTTGATGGAGCAAGACAGCACAGTAAGTGATGATTGAGAGAACGCGAAACTGTCGGAATCTGAAATTAATTCGCTATTGTAATAGTTCAGCCCAGTGAACGCTGTTGACGGATGAAGAAAGTGGGAGTTTTAAGGCAAAATTTTGGTTTGTGGAATACCTTTTGGAAGGGAAACTCCGCAGCAGGGTGAATAGTTTCTTTGTGCCGAAAGATTGCCAACTACATACAACTACCCCAATGGCTGAATGTTGAAACCCTTTTTGTGAACAAAAACATTTTGA
>OMLO01001339.1_pt1 | contig 18761 bp, 9 predicted proteins | sample 1674811 | NCBI WGS metagenome assembly OMLO01 (sample SAMN06265003, study PRJEB25207) | coral metagenome | isolation source: Coral host | place: Mexico:La Bocana,Puerto Morelos, Mexico | collected 2008-11-13 | reverse complement strand
TGTGGAAACTCCTAGTAGTATGCTATTATTCTAGCATATAGGGTAACTACATGTTTTCTGCTTAAAATAACCTTTATTAAGTCGCTAACATAAGATCGCACTAGTTCATAAACTGATTTAAAGCTAAGAAAAAAGAATCTTAAACATACACAGTATGTATGTCTCAGAGTCTCATTCGTACCTTTATGGACTAGACTAGTGTACTTTGCATGTTAAATTGACAGCTGTACATTAGTTGAGGTGCTGTTTTGAATAGTGCTTAATTTATGTCTGTGATCCTTTCAACATGTACACTGTAGTATGAAGACCGCACTTCACCAATGGATAAACATATGGAAGTTGTAATCAACAAACATGGTCTGGTAGCAGCACCAGTAACTCCACAGATGTTTGGAAATGCTGGTAGAGAACACATGGAAAAATATGGTGAGATTTTTATGACTGTATACAAGTTAATTGAATTATTTATCAGTAAATTTTAAAATACTGGTATAAAGTTCAAAAAGGCTAAAAAGCATTGGCTCAACATTTTTGTTACTTCATCTTTAGCCACTGAATTCTACTGCAAAGGTGTTTTTCCAATAAGCATTGTCAGACACACTTCATACCAAATTGTACGTATCTGGTACACTTTGTTTGTCCTAGCCACTAGTTCATATCCAATGGGATGTCTATCCATGGTGAGATTAAACAAGCATGAGATGGTACCAAAGGGTGCCATTATGTTATTGAGGTACAATAAAACTGTAAGATATTTACTGTGCCTAAATTCAGCAAAAAATTTGGCCATCCAGTGTCTTGATATTGCAAAATATCGCAGAGAGAGCACAGTTTCATAGCATATTGCATAAAATGATTGTGGATATACCTGTGGCCAGGTGTCAGAAATAGCCGAGACTAAGAAATTGCTAAGCAGTAAGCTGTTCAAAACTTGGAAATTGCATCATCCAGACTTATTCCAGCTTCCCCTGCTCCAGTAGGTTTTTTTAATGGCTTTCTGCTGGCAAAAGTTTCAATACTCCTACATTTGTAACTGCCTGTGAGGTTTAATATTTGCCTGTTGTAATAAATTAAGTTTCAACACTTAATAGTATATGTACATGTTAACTATAATCCCAAAATTAATTTGTGACATCACTGTAATCCTGCAATATATCTACATGTATTCCTGACTCTTCACAAACTTTAGGGACCAAGGCAGACCATTTTGCCAAAATTGCTTACAAGAATCACCTCCATTCTGTAGAAAACCTGTAAGTACATGCCTGATTTATTATATACAGTTGTCTATTAGATTTTATTGCTTTTCTTCTGTAAATGGACATAAACACGTGTGATTGAACGATGCTTGTCTTGTATTTTTCTTTCTATGGCAGTCAACAGTGTTGTCAGTTTGTTAATAAGACTTTGTGCTTTCACACTCTTGTCGGTGCCGTGTAGACCCCCCCTCCCCCATGTCCATAGGGAATGCTTTCTCTCTAATATGGCTCTTTGATGGAGATTAAGGAACATGAAGACAACAGGCCACATGGACATGCAGTAGCCAATATTTGGAGATGAAAAACTAAGAAAATCAATAGTTATTTCAAAGAAGAAAACACACAATTATTATTGAATTGATTGAAATAATCATGCATGCAAACATTATTGGAATAAGTTGATTATAATAAACTATTCCTGAGTTTATGTTTTAACATGAGTGGATTAGCAGTTGATTACATGTTTTTTATTCTTTTTCTTTCCTTGAAGGTTATCTCAGTTCAGGAAAAAGTACACTTTAGAGGAAATAAAAAACTCTCGTATGATATTTGATCCTCTGACTATGCTGCAGTGCTGGTAGGTTCATAAGAAAACTTTAGATAATTATATTTCAGGGCTTGAAAAAAGTCAAATTCCAGCTTGCTCTTGGGGCAAGTGCATGCAGGACTTCTTAGTCTGTGGCAGATGACTTGAGAGTGAAAAGGTAATCATACAAAAAGAAAATGTATTTGTCCTGGATGACTGGACAGCACTTTTTTTTAAGCCCTGATATTTTTATCATTCCAGGGACAGGGTCCTGGCTGAAATTTATTTTTTTCTATCTTGTTGTGGAACCTTTAATGTATATTAGAGAAAACATCCAACATGGATTTAAAAACCCTCCAAAATGACCAGAATGGCATTTTTAATTTCTTAATTGATATCTCTTCACCCAATCAACCTTAATCTACTTTCTGATGCTTCCAATGGGGGACCTGCACCATTTTCAAGGGTCTTAACACAGTGGAACCCAATTGATATGGTCACCAACGGGCCATGAAAATTAGGCCTTATCAACAGGGTAGGGTCAATCTTCCTGACTGGTTTAAACTGAGTGACATCTTAACAGATATATTACAGTAAACTGTTGCACTTCTATATAACTGTTCTTTAGGCATTTTAAATGGGATAAAATTATAAACGAAAGTCTTATACAGGTTGAGATTTCAGAATGTGGCTGTTGGCCCTATTAATGGGACTTTCTTCTAAGAAAATGTAACGTCATTTTGTCATGACAAAATAGAGTGGCCATAGTAACAACATGATTTTGTTAACAAGGAGACAGTAGGCAGGCAGGATTCCACTGTAATTGGCCAAATGCAACCATACATGTAGATAAAAAACAAAAACAATGCCCCTGGCCCTGAGAACAAAATAGGTGCAGATCAGATGAACAAGAACAAAACCGAATACCTAGAGGTTTGAAAGAGGTGCACTGGTCAACTGCCTTACAATTTTGTACTTCTTCCCCAAAATACCAAAGTTTTTAAGTTTTATTTTAATTAGTATTTTGCTCTGCAGAAATATTCTAGAGCCATTTGACAAAATGTATTTAATTATACAAAAATAAGGTGGAAACTTTCAACAATGACTTTCTCTGGGCTGCAATATAGATATATAGAACAAAATTGATCCTAAGGCTTGGTTCTGCTTCAGATTGCCTTATCATAGGTACAGTCACATGACTGAACAATATATACAGTACCTGGGCTTCAATACCCTCCCCCCCCCTTGCAAAAACCTTAATTTTACCTCTTTTACAATATTTGCAAAAAAATATGCATTTTAGTCCCACATCAGATGGCAGTGCTGCAGCTGTCTTAGCCAGTGAGGAGTTTGTGAAGAAACATGGTCTGGAGAGTAAAGCTGTTGAGATTGTTGGAATGGAAATGGCAACAGACTTTAAAAGCACTTTTGACGACAACAGTGCAATAAAAGTAGTGAGTGATTGTCAAGTTCTTCAGATCAGAGGAGTCACTTAAAATAAGTCAGACCTCAACCACATTCTAGAACTGTTTTGTTACATAGTTATGTAATAATCATTGTTCTTGTATTAGAGTTACAGTGTAATAAAAAGGCATGGAAAACTTGTCACAATGTGCTTTCTTACAATCTGCCAAGTGCACCTTTTAAACAAAATACTTAATTTACAAAATGTAGAACTTAACAGTAATTACAGTTCAACCCCTTTTAAACTATTACCCTTGGGGAATGGATATTGGCCACTTAAAAGGGGTTGGCCACTTAGTAGAAGTACAAACCATAGCAAATGAAGCCCTCATCAGGACTTTGAGTACTGGCTGCCTAATAGAGGTAGTCCTTCAATAGGTGGCAGCTTACTAGGGGTTGGACAGTCTGTAAGACATTTTTACCAAAGGTCTGTGACCAATGTTAAATTCCTTTGTTAAATTCCAACTTGATAGTACCATAGCATCATCATCATCATCATCATCATACATCATATTTTATTTACCCTCGGGTTTTTAGAGTAGCTTTAACAGCTAATGTCTCCGAGCATTTCAACAACACAACAGCACAATGGGCAAAGACCAGACCACAACACCGGGAACTCCGAACCCCACAATATTACTTGCAAGATTACAATACTCTTAACTATTTTTTTGGACTTGATGTACCACCAAATTCTAATGTCTATAACTAAAGAAACCTTTAGTTACTAGTCTAGTAATGGTCAGTTAGGATAACGTAATAGTTTGGTCTTTGTATTGAGTGTATATCTCACTTATTTGCAGGTGGGTTATGACATGACTAAATCAGCTGCGAAGAAACTGTTTCAGAAGGCTGGTATGTATGTGTGTATTCATTTGAGCATCTAATCTCTGTTATTTACATATGTTGTAGTTGGATAGCTGGATCTAAAGCTACAAACCCCAACAAGATCAGCAGCTAGTAACCCAGTGAATCATTGCCTTACTGACCAATCAGTTTCAATGGACCAGATATATCTATATGTTATTTGCCGGCTGGGAGGTCCGTATAGTGAAAATCTGTGACCGAGTTCTTGAAAATGCTGCCCGAGGCCGCAAGCAGAGGGCAGCATTTTCAAGTCCAAGGCATTTTTCGTTGATGAACTGCAACAGGTAAATGTCTCGCTCAAAAATGAAACACCCTGCCAGAAATTAGTGGCCTAGCTCAAACCCGGGCTCAACTTCTTTATCTTGAATTCTTATGATCTGTAAATAGGGGCAGTTACACAGGGTTATCTAATTAATGTAAAGTATTTAATAATGTGAACGCAAATTTGTTACAGAACAAAATAATATTATAATGATGACAACAGCTAGACTATTTCTTTTTGTTAATTAAGGTATGTCACCCAGAGATGTTCACGTTATCGAACTTCACGACTGTTTCTCCACCAATGAACTCCTCACATATGAAGGACTTGGTCTTTGTGCTGAAGGCAAGTTTTTCATTTTATCTTTTTAACTGCACTGATCAACAAGCTTATCACTTTCTTAAAATAAAATTATGGCTGAATTTCAAGCTGCCTAAAGAAGGTCATGTTTACTAACCAAAACATAGTTAGTCTTGTGTTTGTTTTATTCAAATTTGATATAAAGACAGCATGTCTCCTGTAAGCCATATCATACATGTATGTAGTTACATAAAGCCTAGCTTTCTGATGACAATAAACTTTCTTGTTCCAATTCTCCATACAATAAAATATGGCCACTAGTACATTTACCCATAATTTGTAGCATACAGAAACTTAATGATGTCTATAATAACAGTTTTTTTATTAATTAAGAACTAAGATTCAATACATCTGTTTGAATTTATAATAAGAGGCCTGCTTAGTAGAAAGAAAAGTAAAATTACATACAGTATGCAATAAAATCTAAGTTTAATAAGGAAATAAAATAAGAATGAAATGAAGAGGGCCATTACTAAATAAAGTTAACAAGGCATCAATTTACAAATTAAAGTTCTTTTAAAATGCTCTTTCCTAATACCCGATAGAACAGAGTTGTGGTCTCTATCAAGAGTTTGGCATGTGTGGATAGGGGGCAACAGGTTGTGCAGTGGCCCTGTAGGGTCCGCTTTCACTAATTTTTTTTTTTGTTTTGTGTTTACTTAGCTGTCACTTTTTTTCTATTATGTATAAGAAAAGTTAATTGTAAAACTTTAACAGTGCATGTAAGTGTAATGTACGTGTGTTTTAGGTGTATCAATAAAGTGTTTCCGTTAAAAAGAACATATATTTTGTTCGCTCGCTAAAGAATCATTTCAGACATTAAGTGGCCTGTACTTCTTTGGTACTAACTCTTACATGTACAAGTAGAAAGTGGCTGCATGACAAACTCTGATTAGTGATATGTTTATTATTTCAGGAAAAGGAGGAGAATTAGTCGACAGAGGAGACAACACATATGGAGGAAAGTGGGTTATAAACCCCAGTGGAGGGCTCATTTCCAAGGGACACCCTCTAGGGGCGACAGGTAACCATTGATGTTTAGAACTGGTACCATTCTTTAGTTGTTGCCTAGTCCTGTTGTTGTAATTTTCATGTACAAGAGAAAAATTATCAGTTGGTTTGAGATTTTTGTGTGAAAAATGAAGATTTTTGTTATCACTGAATGTTTGCTTTCAAATGTTGTAGTGCATGTAGTGCTGGTTTTCAACAGTCAGAGTCAGAATAAATCAATTTTAGTGTACGTTCTAAGTTTGATTCAGAAAAGCATCAACAGATATAATGTACTGGTTTATCTGACTTATAAACTTGAATCTGAATTTGAACTGCAGTTAGTTTGGTTTTTATAATTTTATTCAACTCTCAATTAAAAGAACCTTGCTGCCTAATGAAACAAAAATATAAATTGTAATCGAATTCAGTGACAAGGAGTTCTGTTATACACCTGAAAATACCTTACGGGATACGGGAAACTTGGGTTAACTGGTTTCATTTCAGACTGGGAGATGATCACATAACGTAATTGCTTATTAAATTTATTGCACTTCCATTAGGTGTTTTGCCACATCTTAATTTGCCCAGAACATGACAGCATTCTTGTGAACAAAGTCTGGCATACGTGTTTAATTCACTTCTGACTAAACCCACTCATTTTACTCGAGTCGCAGTGTTTCTGTGTTTTCATTTCAGGCTTGGCACAGTGCACTGAGCTGTGTCGTCAGCTGCGTGGTGAATGTGGCAAGAGACAGGTACCTGGAGCTAAGGTGGCTCTACAACATAACCTGGGACTTGGTGGTGCTGTAGTAGTGGGCTTATATCGATTAGGATTTCCCAATCAGAGAAGGTACTAAGCTATTCAGTAAGGCAGGCCGTCAGTGAGTTTTGGTGGGCAGCGATGTTGCTTTATTGAAATAGTAAATTGAGAACTGTAGACGTTTGGCTGGATATTTTCAGGGCTATTGTTATTTTATTCAGATTTCTATAAGTGTTATACTTTATAGCTGAAATTTTAGTGTTCACAGTGATATACTATTGATATCTAATTTTTCCAAGAGGGCACGGTAACGAATCCTGCAATCTGATTGGTACTTAGCGCGGTCCGGATTTTCTTATCTCTGACCGCGGTCACAATAACACTTGCGTGAGCTTTTTTCCGTGAGACTTTTTTTGGTTTGAGAGCTTAGGGTCGGTCCGTACGGTGAAAAACTGTCACCTCGGACTTGAAAATGCTTTTCAAGACCTCGAGCTGGCTTAGCTCTTAGGCGCAACCTGTTTAATTAAATTAAGTGATATCTGGCTTATGATGGGTGTTTTCTTTATGTATTTAACATTAGGCTTCGCCCTGTTCCTTCCTATATCTCAGCCACGAGTAAGGACGATTTCAAGGCGGCAGCAATATTCGATGAGATGGAGAAAATGTTGAAGGGGGTAAACAACAGAAGCTTTTAAATCAAGTTATATTACACGTATCATTTATCATTATAACAGTAATTATTCATTATTCTTAAAAACGTTATTAATCATAGCCTCACTCCTGTGAATTTGTGCGATCCAAAGTAAGAGAATTGATGTCTGGGTTCGATTCCCAATAATTTGTATTCAGATTCCACTGAATCTTTTTGTTGCAGTAGTTTGATACTTTTGTATTTAATACCTAGGATGGCCCTGCACTGGTAAAGAAGATCAAAGGAGTTTTTAGATTCAACATCAAGAAAGCTGATGGAAAAGAAACTTGGTGGATTGTGGACGCTAAGAATGGTGGCGGTGCTCTAAAATACAGAGGAACAGGTAGAGAACATAAAGAGTGTTACTTTCGGTCTGTGTTTTCTTAACCCTTTTACACCCAAGATCACAGTAATAGTTGTCTTCTTATCATGTTCTTATCGAAGAGTTATTCGCGCATTTAACACGGAGACTTAAAACACAATCGATTGACAAACACTATTCACTTGACCCTAAAAGATGACTTCTGCTCAGGTTGTCGAAACGTTGATCATCAATCAATTAATCAATCAATCATGCCATTATTTAAACTCGGATTTTAGATTAGCATACAAAAGTGCTAGTATCCGACTCGTCTATAATATTACACTACTTAATTTTTTAATTTTTTTTTTCTCGTGAGCAATAAGTGACTCGTTTGTAGAGACAGAGCTTTTGAAAACAAAATTAACTGAATTTAAGTAGCATCGCGTCACATATACATCACACACAGAAATTTTCCCGCCAAATCCGCGCGCGTCAGTCAGCTAATGCGTGCGCATAGTTTTGTTTTGTGAAGGCTTGGACTATTGTAGTTACTCAGTTACTTTGTGTTGACCGATATTTGAAATCCTTTGCGGGCAGACAAAGCTGACTGTACAGTAACCATGAAAGATGCTGATTTTGTTAAGATAATGAGTGGAAAGATGAACCCACAAGCGGTAAGTCTGTCTCGCCTTATATCTTTCAATCTCATTATGATGAGCGTGTAACTTCTCCTTGTCACCGGTAGATTAATTTATTGATTTTTTCAAGGAGAGGCTGATGAGAATAAAGAGAATCATCACTAAACGAAATTCTCAGAAGTAGTGCTAAAACAAACCTACCATATCATATTCATAATCGTTTTAAATCGTTTGAGCTTAGGAATTAAAAGTTTAGTCGGGAAACAAGTTTACAATGGTTTCGGCAAACCTTTGTTAATAACCCGAAAGGGTTCCGATGGTATTCCGAAAACTGTCACGCGAGCTTGTTACCGGGGAAGGCTAAGTCGTTCGTTTTAAAAATGCTTAAAGTGCTTAAAAATATAAGAGTTAAAAAAAACTCCGCTACATGTGGTATTAACTCTCTTCTCAGTGTTTGGAAATGTGGTCAAACACGGTGCTCGCGGTTCAGCATTGACAAACAGTTATGTTTTTCATCAGGCTTTTTTCCAAGGCAAGATCAAGATCAAAGGAAACATGGGCCTGGCGTTAAAATTGAAAGAAATCCAACCCAAGCCTGGGAAATCTAAGTTGTAGATACAGTCAAAGAATGTCCAGTTCTCAGCCTCGTTCCCAGGGTTCACATGACTTGGAACAGACCATTTTATAGTTGTGTGCTTAGTTACCTGGCCTATGAATGCAAGCAAGGCCAGATGTGACCTTGCTTTGATACAGACCTGTCTGCTTTTCTGATTGACCTGCCATCTAGCATAATTACAACCTGATTTACTCAACAAAAGCAGTAAGGTCTTTATCATAACAAGGTTACCTCCAGCATCGATGCCATTCACATGCCAGGTCACTGAGCAACAACAGTAATTAACAATTATTCACCGAAGTGGAGGTGAATAGTGGTGGAAGGTGTATACCACACAAGCTGAATAACTAGCGGACCAAAGAGTAACTTTACTTGTTTAAGAGTAACTTTATTTGAAACGGGAAGCCATTTTGTTTTTCTTTTGTCGCTCGGAGGTGAATAGTACTTGGCTAATCACCTCCGAGCTAGCCAATCGGCGTGCTCGAAAAGCACTGTTCACTTGTGTGGTATATACTAAAATGAATTATTCGCAACGCTCGAAAACTCAGCGACACTCACTCGCTATAGTGGTTAATATACCGTTATAAACTTCAACTTGATAAGAAGCTAAAGAAACCCAACAGTATTTTTTCAGTTTCAGTAATTGGCACTCAGGCTGATTTGAGTATAATCACAGGAAGAACTCTCATATAAAGAGGACGTGGTCCTTGTCGTTCCTTTTAGGGCTTAAAAGACCGGTTTTAGTACGACTTAGGGTGTTCCACCTCAAAAGGTCCACAGCGGGAGGGCATTGAGCCGAAAATGTATGACAGGGGATAATATATTATTTTAGAATTGATACCTCATGGGGCTGAAAAAATTCAAACCACGCCCACAAAACAGGATCTCGGTAGGGGGGGTTGTTTTCAAACATTTTCCGATGTGCACCCCCCCCCCCTGTCGTTTTTGTATGGGAGTTTTAATTAGCTTTATAGATAGGTATAGTCAGGTTTACACCGTATGCATACTTTTAACCTTGTGTTATAATTTTAATTTTATAAGTACGGATTGTTCACCAAAGATTGAATAAAAATTGATTTGTAAAAAAATTGGACCAAAATATATTAATCAATATCTTGAAACTTTGACTCCAACGTGAAATTTGAACTCGATCTCGAAATCTCGGCTAGAACTCATGAAAATTAATTATACACTCCGCTTTAGAGTTTTAAGGAGACTAAAAAAGAAACAAAAACACAATGACCGTACGCGAGGCCTTGTTAGGAACTTGAAGAATAAGGGCTAAATAATTTTTAGGATAAGGACTAAGATAATTAGTTTTATGCAAAACTGATTTGGTCAAGTTCGGGTGCTGCATTTGTCGCACTTGACTCGACGCTTATGGAAATATTTCAATCGGGATACTTTAGGGACAGTAATGTTGATACGTGTAGGGGTAAAGGAGAACTTTGCTTTAGATTGACATGGAGAAGGGGTAGCTGAACCGCATCTAACTTGACCTCCACGTTGAAGAGCCGAACAACAAATTCACTGGTACAAATTATCCCAATAATTGATTGTTAAAAATACTTCACAACGAACATGATCACTTATTCAACGGTTGAGGAGAGTTCAGCAGTCACACTCGATTATTTAATACAAAGACATCAGATTAGAAACCACTAACACGCCAATTTAAGTCACTTAAGAGAGAGCGAAAGCTTATCAAACTCAATGGAATCCCCAACCTCGTTCCCAGGGCTTTTCCCTTGAAGGTGGGTGGGGCGGGGAAAGGCCCTGGCATCGGCTGGTCACGTGTCCCTCTTACACCCTGAAATCCTGGGTGTAATAAATTAGCGAGGTTTGCATATTCAAAAGTGGCAAAATCAAGATGGCGGAGAAACTGTCCGTGTTAAGTCGACTTGGATATGCTTGCTGGGAACGAGGTTGTGGAATCCCCAGGAAACGCCAGTAAGTTTAAAATCGACTTATTTGCGGAGAAATGTTCATAAAATACTGTATGTTGGCAAATAAATTTTCATATTTGTTTTGGTGCACGTTGTCATTCTTGCCTAGTGACGTCTGCAAATGTATATTAATCCATCTATGCATGCGCCGGACGGACCAAGGCATCAGCTGACGGATGGCCAGACAGACAGACAGACAGACAGACAGACAGACGCCCACGAAAAAAATATCTTTCACCTTGCAGGCACTGGTATCTGAAGTGAGCTTTTAAGACAATTAAAGGACCCTGAATCTCTATCATATGTGCTATCAGTTTTGTTACCCAAAGGAGTTATACGTTCTCGACCAATCAGAACACGTTTCAGTGTAGAGTTTAATCGTGTCACAATCGTTTTGCTATCGTACCTGTTTTGTATACCGTATTTACTCGAATAAGCGCCGCGGCGCTTATTTGATTTCGTGTCTCTGTTGCGGCGCTTATTTAATCTCTTTACTGCAACAGTTAAAGGGAAGAGAAAGGGGAAGGTTGGTCTTGTACCGGCAAAGTTTACAGCCCTCACGCAAGAACTGAAGAATGCGAAGATTTTGAAGAGACAACTGAATGAAAGAGCGTCGAGATATACTCACTTTGAAAGTAAATTCCCATTGCTGGCATAGAACCGCATTGCGGCGAGTACAGTGTATTTTTATCATCTTATGGAAATACTCGAATAAGCTCCGCATCGCAGCTACGGCGCTTATTCGAGGGCGGCGCTTATTAACTTTTCGACCCCATGTGCGGCGCTTAATTGAGGGCGGCGCTTATTCGAATAAATACGGTAGTCTTGTCAGGGTGTACATTGGTTTTATTTCACACAAGTACTCTAGATATGTAACTGATCTAAAGTATATATGAACGTCTTCAGTCTTTTCAAAATAAATAGTGTCCTTTATCTTTGATAAACAAATTAAATTATTACTAACTTCTTATATTAACTTAAGTTTGTACTTAGCCGACTGAATGTGTCGTGTTGTCATGTTGTTTGGCGGTGGCCATCTTGGATGTTGGCGACGAGAAGATCCTGGTAAAAAGACTGATAGGAAAGCTGAATCATTTTAACAAGTGTTAAAACTTTGCTAGCGAAAGATACAAGAACTCGGGGGAGGGGTTTCTCTCTTATTTCGACTACGTAGGTATGTGCGGGCCCCAAAGGGTATTGTTTTAGCCGTTTTGGTAAGAAATAGGGTATCGAGTCTGGCCATTTGGTCTAGACTAGTGTATGGTTTTTTGAGCTCTGGTCTTGAATTAGATATGTTTTCAGAAGAAGCTTTCCTACCTAATAAAAGCATATAAACATTGTATGCAACATATCCTAAATAGGGTATGGAATTTTTGGTTATATCAATATTACGGAAGGGGAAATCGCAAATAAGGGTAAGGGTTTTGGGAAGGGGGCCGCACACCATGGGAGTACCCACTTCTCTCCCCTCCTGCAAAAGAACTCGACTGTTCATGAACCACTACTTGAGAGATGAGATTGAATTCAGGCTTTCGACACTACCGCTTAAAGAACGGAGTTTTGAGTAGGCTCCTTGACTGTGGCAACAATTCTCTTTGCGAAATGACAATACAAGTAGTAAACACGACAGAGTGCTTATCGCGAACAGAAGGCCAGCTAACAATGCCAAATAATGGCGTGGCAAAACTATTTCGCAATTGTCAGAGGTATTGAGATTGTTGCTCCCATCACTGCGTTCCTGCTGACACTGTTTGGCGTTGCACTTGAATGAGCATGCTCCGGAGAGACACTGCTGTTTACAAAAGGCGACATCGCTTGTGCACTCCATATGACAGTTGTGACATTTCTGATGGCATATCCGTGATGAGCACGTGATAGCAACGCACCTGGGATCAGTACAAACTTGGTCGCATTTTGTGAAAGCGTGGTTACTGACTGTCACGCCGCAATCACATGATCTTTTATTGCAGCGTTGTAAGCATGTGTTTGACACTACCACGTCAAATTGTTGTGTCACAGTTGTTGCTGCCAGAATTGCCGTGAAGATCAAAATCGGACCAAACATGTTCAGTCAAGTCTGAAAAAGAGAGATCACTCATTAGATTAACGGGTCACATGAACTGATTTTCGGGACGTTTTAAAACGTATCAAGAACAAAGATCTCACACTTTCCAAGAAGAAACTATATTGTCCAGTTTTTTTACTCCTTTGTCATATAGAAATTCCCTTTTATACAGCTCGGTATTTGAGGTATTTCTTCAATTACTCTACTCAAATGGCGTATTTGAAATGCAGATCGTCAATCAAACAAACCTTACATTGACCATCCGAGATGTTTCCCGTTAAAGGGAATATAACTGAGGCATATTGCCTTGCTCTTTTGAAAAAAGACGAGAAGTCTATTTGGTAATCGGTTTTCTTTGATAAACTAGGCTTTGTGGAATTGTATGGCAGTGCTCGCTCTGTAATACAAGTAACATAAATCAGTTTACTTTTGGCATTCAAATGACGTGTTTAGATTTTGTAAGCGCTTAAGAGGTTTTAGACTTGAAACGCTAGTCGTTTCTTTGTATTTTGTATCTATAATTTGGCTTTTGTAATTCTATATCAAAAGCGAGGTTTTCCTTGGAAAGAAAGAACTGCCCCGTTCTTCCCTGTCTGGTAGAGAACAAAGATTTTAAGTTTTAAAGGCTCAAACCTACACGCGTGACTTTTACGGTTATAGGCAATGAAATTAATAAAACTAGCTATCAAAGAGAGCTATAAGCATACAAACCTTCAAAAGATTGCTGTTTGTCTCGCTAAACCGGCCGAGCTTAAGCCGACTGTTGTTTTGAGGTATCTGTCTAAGGTATCCGTATGTGACTTGTGAAAACGCCGTGCAAGCATTTTCATCAGACGTTTATGAAACGAATGTGATTTGTAAGCGCTTATTATAAGGGAAAACCCCCCTAATGACGTCAGCATTCCATTGTCTAGTAAGAGTAATGCGGAAAAGGAGGCCAATAACGGTTTCTCAGAAAATAAGGAACTTTAAAAACGCGTTGTATTGAGATGAGGTATGTTAATTTACATCACGTACACTGGAAGATGTTAAGATACGCTTTTTTCTTGCACGCCGCTTTCAAGTTTCGTTTCATCAATATCTATTTATTCTCTTCGTAATCACAGAACGCTGCCGGATAAGACGGTCAGGTCAAAGGATCAAATTTCTGTTTGTTTGTTTTGCCATTTTAACACTACAACAAAGGAAACATAAAGATTTGGCAACTCTTAGTACTGGAACAAGGCCTTTCTTGACAAACAATATCTGATGTTAGGTTGGCTAAATATCTTCCGATGAGTAGCAGAAAACTCGACTTTACCCTCAGCAGTAGGTGACTTCCTCTTCACCCAGTTTGACTCGACCCAGTCTCTCTCTCTGTCTTAGAGATTGCTAAAATAACTCACTAGATTGGTTCTGCTTGAGTATCACTGCTGGAATAATAAATATATTTTTGTTTTCTTTTTTGTCAATTAATAATGGTGAAAAAAGGAGTATCGTTGCTGTAAGGGGTGATAAGAAACGTAAAATGAAAAAGAAACAGTTTTTAAAACGTATTTCCTGTTGAAATGTCCTTCTCGGAAGTTGCGAAATGATTCTGTACCATACGTTTTTCACTCAAACGCACGAAAGCCAAATTCTGGATCTTTCTCCGTCGGATGATGCACGTACTGGGTCTCACTCGAAGTGTAAGCAGACAATTTGAAATGCAAATTATGCTTGTACATCAAAATGGAGTTGGGCAAATTCCAGTACATCCAGTCACTGGAACGATAGGAGCGAAAATGTGAATGGTATGAAGCGTTTCACACGCGTAGCCAGCAGCCATACAAGTTTAGAGAGAAGCGTTCAGCTCCCACATCATTAGTTACTAATCATTAGTCAATATGGCCGCCGTTTCGTAGTTTAACCCGGCAATATGGCTGCGGTGACGTCATGTGAAAACACTCTATACCGATTTTCTTTTGTCTATGCCGATATCCCGCCTTGAGAGACTTGTATTAGTTTTATTACCAAATATGTAGAAAACGGCAAAACAATTTACTGAGATAGTCAAATTGCATGCTTTGGCCCAGCACTACCAAGGCACTGTAAGTAGACTTAATGCAAGAGATATTTTTCCCGCCCCCACTCCGAGTTCTTGTACACAAGAAACAAAACCTATCGCATTGAAATTCTATTGAGTTTGAGACAAGCCTTTGGCCTCTAGACTGCAGTGAAGACTAATTATTTTGAAGAGCTCGTTTTGAAGGTCAACTCATCTCATTTACAATGTAGCCAGCGTATTTGCGAGGCAATTTCGGGAAGAAGTTCATCTTCAAAATATCTAGCCTCAACAGGTGATGGGCTCCTGGCCTCAAATTGCCTCGCATACATGTTGGTTATTGTAAATGAGAAATACTAAATCGTGGAAAGGGCTCTTGCTTTTGGCAATGTTTCAATTGGACGAGTTTTTGTACCAGCTATTTCAATACGTGAATCTGTTTCAATGCCTTTGGACGTTTTAAAAGATAAAACGAAATATTTACAATGCACTTGTTGTAACATGTTTCTAGCGTTATTTCGGAAACTGGAAGATTGTCTGTCTGTACAAATTGACCACTTTGATCGATCCTTGCCTGCGCCTTCGCGAGCCTTCGACAGTCACGAATTCCTGTTGATTCAATTAGTCATGGCACCTGGAATTTTGCCGAGTCTCTGCGCTACTCGTTACCGTATCTGTCTTCTGATCGATCTTCAGATATCAAGAAGTCCAGAAACTAACCTGAAATCAGCCAAATGCTGAGAGGCAGTGCGAACAAATTCCTTCACGCTAAAAACAACTGCGAGCTGAATCCCTCTGGATCTGCACAGACACAGCGCCAGCTTCCAGAGACAGCGCAAAGAGACAACAACAGAGACAGCGCCCCCAATAAAACGTGCGTTTCTAACTATCAAATATAGTCACAGTGGGGAGGCATAGTGATTTACGCAAGCGAATTCGTCTTCAAGTGACTTTGGACATGACAGTCGACTTCCTGCTTACCACCAGATGTTTTTTGAACGAAATACACCACAGGAAATCGAAAAAAAACAACATTACAATGATATGCACGGAACTCGTGCAGTTTAGCACAGCTTTTGTGCAAGCTTCTAATTTTCAGATTGTTTTAAAACGTTTATGTGTTTTTTTAGTCACGTAGCACTTCTTGGTCGCTTCTCAACTTCGTTACTGAGATAAACGTTACACTGAATGGCTTTGGAACTTGACAAGATTCAGGAAAGTTCGAGCTTATAAAGGTCCAGTTCCAAGCCACTCAGTTCTTGGATGGTCTTGGATACCTTATGCCAAGTTAATTCGTCAAGCTGAATCAGGCAGGAAGGATTTAATAAACTGATGTTATGTACACATTTGCTTAAACAGGCGTCACCGGAAACAAAAACAAAAATCCTGGTTACCTCCAAATCGCGTCTGAAGGCTTTCTAAAATGTTCAAAAACACGACTAACGACCAACTGCAGCTCATTCAAAACGGATTATCTATTGTCTAATGATACATTGCTTAATCCTTTACCTAACTCAGAAAAACTGTTTGTTGCACGAAATGTTCCCTTTGAAATTTTGCATAAACCTTCCACACTTCCTCTAGCTAGACTGTAACTAAATGTGTCATGTTCATAATTAACACCGAGTCGATGGAGTAGAACATACAAAAATAGAATTTTTTAAATCATTAGCTGGTTTGACTGGTTAGACACTCCTGTTTAAAAACATCTCCTTAACACCATGGGGCAAAGTAAATTTTTTGTTTGGATATTACTTGGATTCTAGGGCAGAGAATTAGCACCGAATAGAAAGGAAGACATTTCAGAGAACTTCAGCAGATGCAGTGTGTTCGATCATGTGTGCATATGGTTTGTATCTTAGTTCAACAATCAGCGAAATTTCTCAGTTTCATCTATTGTCGGGGCTTCATCTGTTATGTTCTTAATCCCCGGGGAGGGGTACTCCTAGAAAAAATGGGCCTGTGGGGGTGTGCGACCCTCTTCCCCATATCTTTACCCGGCTTGACGGAAAATTCGTTAGACTCAATACCCTATCTCAGACCTGTGTTATAAAGGAGTAGTACAAGGCATTCTCTGAGTATCGATAATGGTGAAAAAATAGCAAATTCAAGACTATACATCTGCCCTATTTCTGACCAAAACGGCTAAAAAGCCATTCCTTAAGTGCCGCACATACGTATATATTTTCAGTAAAAGGGAGTACCCCCGGGTATTAACCAGGGTAATATGAGAAAGCGTCTGAGGGCGTGTGGATGTGTCTGAAAATATCAAAGTTGTCGTCAACAGAAGCTTAGCTGTAGTGTGCTATTCAGATCAATTCAGTATTAGAGGTATTAACCAAGGTAACATGAGAAAACGTCTGCTGGCGTGTCGTGCCGGGGACGGATCTGAAAATATCAAAGTTGTCAACAGAAGCTTAGGCTGTAGTGTGCTACTGTGATCAACTCGGTGTCTTTTAAAGATTCTATTCCGTCAACGAATCCGGACTCGTCGTTACTATAAAGTACAGGTCACGCATTCAATCCAGTTTTTGATGCACGTAGACCAACTTAGAACAGTGTTTACTGCTCTCGTGTGGTCAAACGAGTTTAACGACCGCAGAAAACTAGTTAAACCGGTCTTGTAGAGCACAAACAGGTCACTTCTTTTGTTATTTGCATTCGTTTCGTGCGTTATATGCACTCTACTGTATGGAATTGTATTGTATTAAAAGCAGGGTATTGCTTTGTATCTTCGGAAGAGTAACAATCGAAAATTCGTAACTGTGCACAAAACCTCAAGTATCCATAGTCTAACGCGAGCTCGTATTTTTCATTGTACAAGTGAAATATCTGATAGTTTTGCATATAGCTGACTATAAAATAACCTGGAAATATTTAACGAATTGATGTAGCATATAATCTTCTAGATAAGCTCTTTGTTTTGTTCTCCCGTGATAAACCTCCAAATTGTTTTACAGTACGACGCAATGATTCCTTAGCGAAAGTAATATATATACGAGTAGAGAGCAAGGATATATAATGAGAAGGGCTCGAAAGGATTCTGGGATCCAAGGATATCGTCGTTTTTTTAGCCACAGACAGAACAAACTAATGTTATATAGAGAGAATTCTCGATTAGAAATCCAGTCGGATTCGTTTAGAAGCAATCATGTCCGTAGGTTATGTTTAGTACACAGAGTGCAGTTCTTTACTTACTATTCAGAAATATTCTGCTGAAGCTGGGATAAAATCCGAGTCGGAACACTTGAAAACGCTGTGTTAACTCCCGGTTCGTGCGACAGTTGAACGGGATGTTGATGCTGGGACCAAGAAAAAAATGCAGTTTGCACGTAAAAAAAAGGCCGCGTCTGTTTATACAAATCATAACAGTGGAATAAACTATTAAATCATGCTAAGAAGAGTGAGCGTGTACGTGATGTAATTGTAAAATATCATTTACAGGTGTTGTCAAGTCAAGCTGAGAGTAAATCGACGGCAGCTGGGAAGGACATTTTTCTTTCTTTCATCTGGTTTCGTTTTATAACTCGTTTAAGCAAATAAACACGTCTTTGGCGCTACATAAATTTGAAAGTGTTGCATTAAATGGCCTTGTATCCAGTTTCGTCAACATGATGAAATGAAATTATAATTCTGTGTTATATGATATTGTTCTTTAGCTCGATTTTCAGCCTCTTTCCATGCACTTGCAAGGTCCTTATTTGAATACTAAACCTTCCGATTCTCAACACGATAAACCACTTCAGGCAAGGAAATCCCGGAGTTAAAAGTGTGGGTCTTTCAGTCCCTTATATGGCATTCATACAATGTTCGGCTGTGAATCAATCAAAATATTTTCCTTTTTTTCCGATATAAGTTATTTTAGCAGGTCAAGGAGATAACGAGCTGGTGCTCTCTGGAAACTTGGTTTATTGTCTTCAAACCATGAATTCCAAGACGAATTATGATGTAAAAAAAGCAAATTAAATAGGTCTCATGTTGATCTTGGCC
>OMLO01001338.1_pt1 | contig 18763 bp, 20 predicted proteins | sample 1674811 | NCBI WGS metagenome assembly OMLO01 (sample SAMN06265003, study PRJEB25207) | coral metagenome | isolation source: Coral host | place: Mexico:La Bocana,Puerto Morelos, Mexico | collected 2008-11-13 | reverse complement strand
GCTTTCCAACGCTGTCCAAGTTCCTGCAGCTATTGCACCGGTTGAAATGAGTTTCCTTCTTGATTCAGGAGCAGGGAGAAACTTAAAGTCCAGAAAGGATTTGCCGGATGGTTGGAATAATCGTGTTATTGAACCTGCTGAAAACTTGGTATTTAGAACAGGTGGTGGGGAAAGTAAAGCAAATGAATCCATCAGTCTTCAAGGGAACATTTCGGGTAGGTCGAATTCTTTGTGTTAAAAGAATGTCCTCCAGTGTTGTCTTTGAGAATCCATGTAGAACAACATCGAAGAGGTTTCGTTTGGTTGCCTGACCAATTGCCGTACCTTGTAAAAGCAGTTAGGATTCAAGACATGACCCACTTTGTACCTGAAAGTGCGATTTTGGCCAGTGAAGTTAGGGGGAATGTTCCAGGCATTATTGAAGAGGTTGAAGCAATGCCCGCATCACCAGAAGAAGAACGTGTGGAGGTTGATTCACATGCTAAACCTAGCATTGCACCAGAGGTTCCAGATGTTGATTTTGAGAATTGAGGTGATGTTGCTGAAGGTGAGGAATCTTCCGGATCAAGGGGGCCTGATGTTCCTGTTTCGGATTTCCCAAAACCCGTAGCACCTCCAGATGATATCCCAAGAGCAAAAGGGAAAGTCTCAAACCGAAAGATGATCCTAGTTTGCCACGTTTTGGCGATGAGCTGGATTTGTGTTTAGGAAAAGGGGTTCGAACCCGAAGATGCACCTTTAGATGATGAAGATGAGGAGGATTTTCCGTGGGAACCTAGTCTTAGGGTGAAACTTCAGCAAGAAGCTCGAACATCGGAGCTTATGTTGACTCACTACCCCAAAAACAGATATTGTGAGATTTGCTGTAGATCTAACATGACCATGCGATACCACAGACACAAAGCACTTTGAGGAGAAGGAGGAGACACCCCCTCTTCATTACGGTCATAGATTGCGGGCAGATCATGTTTTATTCGGTAGTGATTCTAAGAAAGGCTCAGAAGGAGAGTCATCATGCTTAGTGGTTCAGGATGAGTGTTCAGGATGCCTAGGATCATTTCCTTTGAATGCGAGAGCTTCAGATTCAAACATAACAGCCCTTCAAAGATTCGCTGGAGCACGTGGATCGGATAGAAAACAATTTCGTCAAAGCAGATTGCGCCCAAGAACTGACAAAAGCGGTAGAGTTCTTAGGATGGATAAGTGAATCAGGCATAGCCAATGATCTTCTACACAACGCAAAGTTAGAAAGCACAATCCGTAGAATCAAAGAGGGTGTAAGGGCAATTCATTCGAAGTCTGGATTACCTGATGAGATGTGGTCTCATAGCATCAAGCACTTCACCACTGCATTTTCGTTTACCAACAAGGCACCTGTGCATCCGACTGACACGGAAGAAACGAAAACCTTTAAGGAGGGGAAAACGTGTTATGAAGTTGCAAATAAGGGAGATCCTTTTAAGGGTATCGTGTTCCCGTGGGAGCTTTGGTTTTCTGTAAGCCACCTAAGCACAGAGAACTTCCAGCTTTCGATCCAAGAACTCTGCCACGAATACTTTGCGGATGGCGTTTAGATCCCGACTACAAATTCAGAGGTGTTCATTATTATGTCTTGGATTATGAATCCTGTCGAGAAAACCGAAAAGGATGTGGTAAACCAATCCAAGCATATACCACTGAACTCGTTATGCCACAAGTGTTTGTATTTCCTTTAAAACAACGATCCATCTCACGACTTCCATTGTTTTCTGATGAGCCAGGGTTGCAAAAATCTGAACCCAGAGAAGCATTACCATTCGATGAGGAAGTACCTGGAGCTCCGAAACGTAAACGTAGAGAACCTATGTCACCTGTCACTTTCGAAACGGTCATCAGATTTGGTAAGACCGTAGGATGCAGAGGTTGTGATAGGATCGCTGAAGGTGTTAGACACACAGACGAATGCCATGCATGAATTGAAAGGAGCTTTGGAGATGAAAGAATGCAAAGAAGCTGAGAAAGCAAAACGTGAAGAAAGTGTTGATGTGTCAGTACACCAGCCGATGCAGTCGTCGTTTTATTCTCCAAAATTGAAACCCAGGAAGATCTCTCAAGAGCGATGCAACTTGGCACCTCTTGAGGTGGGATCGAAACCTGAAGTGGATTTTTGGGAGTATGGTGACAACAAAAATGTTCGGAAACGTGTTCACATAACACCCCGAAAATGTTTGTTCATACCTGTTGGAAATGATTGTCCGTTTGATCCTAGTGAAGTTCTTTCAGCAAGGAAGACCTTGTGGAAGCGCAGGGGCAAAACTTCATGGTTTGAGGACAATTGGCAGGAGGGATCACCAACAAGAAGGATTTCATCAAAGAGTTGGGTAGCGGAGACATATTCCTATCCAAAGTTTCGACAACAAGTAGAACATGCACGGATTATGGCAGCTCAAGCAAATGTAAACGGGCATTGTTGTGCAAACCTCTAGGAGGGATAGATGCAGTTGCAGCCATCTTGAATGATGAAGGACCTTCACCATCCGCATTTGCAGCAGCCAAACGTCAGGAAACGGTTAACCCTCCTGATGAAGGCGATTAAGAAGGAACGTAGCCCCAATGATGTTTGAGTTTTGCTGCAGTGATAATTCAAAGTTGGGTGAAGTGAATAAGTCCAAGGATATCGATCACATGAGGTTATCCCTGAGCAATTGTGACCTCGAAGATGAAACCCAAATCAAGAGTTTGTTGGCAATGATAGATCGTCTCAAGGGGGCAGATATGTGGGCCAGTATTTGTTGTGGACCATGGAGTCCGTGGCAACAAATGGCTGGCATAGGTACGGAAAGAAGTATCAACGCATTTTGAACATCAAAAGACAGAAAAGAAGGAAACTACTCGCACATTCCTTTGTAGTTGCCGAAAAAATCATTGCAAATGGAGGTCAAGTTTCGAATGGCCAAAAGGATCTAGAGGATGGATCTTGCCAGAACTGTGGTGTTTCCTAAAGAAGCAAAATTTCTTTTGAAACCATATGCGATGGATGTACATTTGGGTTAGTAGACCAGAAGGAAAACCACATTTGTAAAGTTGGCGTATCATGACCACGTCATGGAAATCGGCAAAGAACTTAGGGCGCCACAGATGCTGTCACCCAAAAGGGTTTGAGCATAGTGAACTTGAGAAGGGTCCAAAGCCGGAAGATCAGCCTTTTACATATATAAGATGGCAAAGTGTATTTCGGCTAGCCTTTATCCAAGTAAAGACGTTCCAGCGATGCCAACCATTCCTTTTGAACAAAGTGAGCATGTGCCAAATGAACCTCTAGATCTAGGAGTTCGTCAATTGATAGAGATTGGCATCCTTGTCCAGGATTGCAGGAGGCCATCAACCATGAAAGAGATGGTTTGCTTGAGAATGAAACTTGGTCGTACGATCGCATTTGTTGTAGGAATGATTGGATCAAATCAAAGAAGAAGTACCATCCTGGTAGACTGATGACCATATTATCATTCAAACATGCAGAAGCCCGACACTACGCAAGCTAAAAGCAAGGATAGTATTTTGTGGAGACCAAATTGTCGATCAGGATAACAGCATCGCAGTGCTACAAGAGTTGGAGGTCAATCCAAGTGGAATCACTGCCATAAACTTCAACTTGGCATACGGAGGTTTGCGAGGCCGCAAAAGCGCCCAAAGTTATGTTGTAAAGGATTACACACAATCACTGTTAAATACTGTTGTGGAGACTTGGGTATTGCTCCCGGTTGAGCTAATCCCTCGCGAATATAGCCATGTAAAACACCCATGCCTACCTTTGAGAAAGGCCTTCTATGGGCATCCTGAGTCGGGTTATCATTGGGATGCAAGGTTCAAGGAGATCATGGTTTCTACGGGAGGCAAACTTGACAATGCTCATCAGAGCAACTACATCTTTAAGATTTGATTGCTTTTGACGTTGTACGTTGTTGATGTGTTGCTGCCAGGGCCTGAACACTTGCATGCGCCATTCTGGACAGACCTTCAAAAGTACATAGCTATTGAAGAGCCAACTCCGGTTGATAGGTGTTTGGGGAGAAACCATTTAGTCAAAAGAGAGGGTGGAGGATTTGACATGCAGGATTTCATCTTGCAAAGTTGTGAGGCATACACTAGTTTGACAGGACAGAACCTTAAAGAAGCCGTATCGCCTTATGTTGCGGATGGTAGCTGGTGTGAAACGGACTGCTCATCCCGAGGTCAGCTAGAGGGATCAGCATCTAAAGTGTTAATGAAACTGCTTTGGCTGGCAAGACTGGCCAGGCCAGACCTAATGAAAGGAATATGTGACTTGACACGTAGAGTAACTTGTTGGAGCCGAGTGGACGACTAACGTTTGTATCGGTTGGTTTGTTACCTGTGGTCGACCCGAACTCACAAAATATTTGGTCAAATACCAGATCCAGTTGAAAATCTGAGATTAATTCTTTACACCGACGCTGATCACGCCTCAGGCATTGATTTCACTCAATCGACTTCAGGCACATATTTGTGCATTGAGGGACCATCCAGCTTTTGGCCACTTAGTTGGATGAGTAAGAAACAGACATCAACAAGCCGAAGCACGACGGAGGCAGATTTTGTTTCGTTGGCAGCAGGGTTGTTCGATGCACTTCCAACCCTAGATTTCGCAGATAAACTTCTTGGGAAAGATTTGCAGTTAGAGTGTCGACAGGATAACAGTGCAGTTATCTCCATAGTTCATCTAGGTTACTCCCCTAAACTGCGGCACGTAACCAACGTTGTACGAAGGATTTGACAGTGGAGCTGCAAAACTGATCTATGTAAAGACGGCACAGCAGCATGCTGACCCTTTGACCAAACCGATAGCTGCATCGAAGTGGGGTGTAGCATTGCAGCAATTGAACGTCTTGAAGCCTTCAGACCCAATCTTCCTTGGAGACTCTCAACACCTGAAAGGGTCATGAGTTGACAGAAGGGGGAGGAGAAAGATTATGGGCCACATGCTACCTTGCATTATGATGTCATATATGTATGCAGTGCTATAAAGGAGCGATGCTTCAGGCACCTCCTATGGGATTCATACGAGGAAGTTGTGTCACCAAGTGCAAACATTGTGACTGTAAGAATTAACTTCGCCCGTTGGTTGAATAGAGACTCAGTTTGCCGGGTCGATTGCATGAGGAGTCTTAAAGAAGTTTCACATGATGACTTTGGCTCAAGTGGTCGTAAAAGAAAATTTTGCTATTTTGGTTTTGCTGATCGCCACGGTTTCTCGAAATCCTTTAGCCAGAAAATGATCTTTTCTTCAACCAATGATCTCGGCACAGTATCGAATTCTATAATGACTGGTCCCTCTATAGAATCAATACCCTTGAATGTAGACCAGTTGCGCAGCCTTTCTAATCGAAACCGTGGAAAATGACAATTGTCTCAGCCAAAAGGTTTTCAGTCACTTTTTGGGTTTCCCTTCGCTGGGGGCAAAAACTGAACAAGTGGACACTTTTCTGAAACAGCTTCAAACAAGAATTGTCGGACATTGATTTTCAAAGCTAGGCAGTACGATACTGTACAATTTTCGCTCGGGAGTTTCCTGCGCTGTTCCCTTTCACTGTCAGATAGGTATTCTTGCCTTCAGAATTGAAACCTTGGATTGTAGACCAGGCGTGAACTCTACAGTTTGCAGTCGCCGTTGGGGCACCACCTCCCTTTCGGCAAAAACATAATTAGGACCGGATAACCCCACAAGTTACCAACTTCTCTGAGGTACAACATTTAGGTAGAATAAAGTGTTTAGAAAGGAGGTGTGAAGTGACAGAAAGGAAAAGAGAGGATGGGTGAGATGTGTTGTTGTTGTTGTTGTTGTTGTTGTTGTTACGAACATCAAGTTGCTTGTAAAGAGTGTTCCCCCACAGTCCTTTTTCAATAAGTTTAGAAGAGAACACTCCTTTTAACAAAAGGTGAAAACGCACTGTGGTGTAGCATCTTTTTGCAGTCATCCGCAGCGTCGCGTTATCTGTAAAAGGACGATGAAGAGAAGCAGTCACGTCAATGTCACCTTGGAACTGTTTTTCAAGTTTACTTTCGTTCAGCAGAAAGCTAAATTTTGTTTGACATTTGAATTACATCTCCAACTGCTGTTGTTCCTGCAAGTAAGTCAGCTTGACAAGATGTTAAAGCCACACTTGCTTGTGTACGACATGCGCTCAAAAAATGCCACAAAAAGACCATGAACGACGTTGTACTTTTGCGTGTAACATCAAACTTTCGCTATCAACTTGGCAAAATTGAAATAGATGACCCATCAAAACATCTCCTGGTCCACATTTGTACAACATCACTCCATGATCCATGGTATTTTTGAGATATGCTGCAAGATGTTTAAGTGCGGACGTCGCCTTGACTGTCGGGCATCCCATATATCCTGACAATGTTTTCACACTCTCCTGCAGGTCAGAACGATCCTGCGCAAGGTAAAGGCAAATTCTTAAACCTCCTCTGAAAACTTTGCTTACAGCAACGTTCAACTTCTTGGCATCAAGCACTCTGTCAGCTAAGTAGGATTCCAACTGAGCATGATGCGGCAGTCACAATATGTCAAGTACAAAAGCAATAAGTTACACGAAGCACGAAGCTAAATTTTTCAATCACCTAGCAAGCAGCTGCATGAAATCCGAAAGGAACTTCAATCACATTGTAATTTGCTGAGTACAAAATCAAGGATTAACCACATGAATCACTATCAGATGGAAACATTCTGCGAGGAAACGTGCTGCCCGGAAATGCTCTGCCATTGTGTCCAAAAGGACGGTGAAGATAATCACCTGGCAGGCAGATGGCAAATGTCATGTTGTGCTGAATGCCAGTCAGCTGCATGAAACCACAAGGCAACATAAATCACATTGTCATATGTCAACTACAAAACCAATAAGTTACACGAATCACGACGCTGTTTTTTGCTGCAAGATCAGTGTAAGTGGCAAAACACAGTACGATGTTGCAAAATCTGAAAGTCACAGCAATCGCCACGTCGTAAGCCAGGCCGAAAATCATAGCTTTTAACTTCCGGCTGCTGTGTCTGGAAGTGAAGCGTTCACATGAGGCGATGTCGTTCCTGTGGTGCAGGCCGCGCATGGTTGAAACGCTTGGCATTGCAACCATGCACAGCCTGCGCAACAGAAAATTCTGAATTCAAGATCTTGGCGCCGCTCTGTTGATTTGCAAACTGGATCAATATCCGAAAGTTTTACGAGATGTTAGACTGCATCGATGACAACAAGTCGTCCATTGTCCAAATGAAGGTGGAAAGTTGCCCAATCCGAATGTGACATGTTAGGGCGATACCAAATTGCCATCGGGTCCGACAAACTCCGACAAGCAGCAATCAACTTCTTGGGTATAACCAAAGTTGTCTCCAACAAAGCAATGGTTTGATCATGACGAATAGCTCACCTCGGCCTGCTTTCCAGCCAGCTCATGTTGCTATTTGGCTCACTCCGCACGTGAAGTTATCGCACGTGCCATGATTTATTTGTCGACTCCTTGCGCTCGTCTTGAATAAATGTGGCCAGCACTCTGCACAGGAGCCGTAGTTTCAAACGCTGGTTAACCACTCTTGTCTCCACGAATGTAGTGGCTGAGTCAAAGTATCAGCGCACAGGATGCTTGTGAACTAATCGTTTGATTCCCAGCGACCACATTCCATTTGAGAAGGATTCCAACTGAGCATGATGCGGCAGTCACATACATACATTTGACTCTGTGCTTTTACGCAATCACCAGTGTTTTTATACACATATATGTTGACAACTAAACTTTGGTGGGATTCTGATTCCGATTCTGATCTTCCACAGCAGCCGCTTCAGTTTCACGGACAGGGCCATTGAAAGTGCTATGGCCTTTTTTTGCTGCCGAGCTCGAAACCCACGACGATGCCTTTGCACGCCCACGCAAGACAACGGTTTGTATGAAAAATAAAGCGGTCCCTGTAATCTTCGTTGCTCCTGCATCTATACATATTGATGTGATTTCCAGAAAGGATCGGCAGGTAGCGTCAGGTCTCCGGAAATAGGCAGAAAAGACACAGTTGTCTTGATCTCTTATTGATTGCTAAAGTATTTCTTGAAGCTCTTGCGTCAGCAGTAAGCAGCTTTTGGAAAGTTGTCTGTCATCAGTAAACTACTTTGCATCATATTTTTCGCCATTGTACATGGACATGATGACATGAGGCTCGCGACGACTCTCCAGATCTTCTGCTAAAGCCAGACAGACAAACAAGAAGAGTGCACAGTGAAGACATCATGACAAAGTGAATTGGACAGTGATCTTTCTAAATCACACCACATGGCAGAAAGTTGCTAAATGCCAGTATCAATGAAATATTGCAGAGTGATCTTTCCATCAAATGCTACCACGTGCAAAACCCACACCTGCAAACATCTCGGAGCTCAACAATAAAAAACAGGCGGACCGTTCAAGTGTCAATCCATATTGGACAGTGACTGGTCTATCAGTCTATCAACTAGGAACACATCAAACATCTTGGAGCCAACCATCGAACTAGCCTCGGTCGCATGCACACGGACAAGCAGGAATATAGTCCATCTACTCTATATATCTATGACTAGTCTATCAACTTCAAGTCTGCCACCGCACTGTTGCATACACTTCATTGATCTGACTATTTCCGCAGCTCCTGGCCAGTCTCCCTGCAAAACGCAGCACGCTTCCGCGGACATCTGAATCTGTGCAGGTACACAAACGCCCCGGCTGCCACGCAAATCGAGCCTGAGGTGCTGAAAGTGTCACGCCTGCCACCACAAAACGCAGCGGCGTCCCAGGCGCCACGCTTCCGCCCACATCTATGCAGGTACTGAAAGTAGCACGCCTGCCACGCCGCCACAAAAAGCAGCGGCGTCCCAGGCGCCACGTTTTCGCAGACATCTATGCAGGTACCGAAAGCGAGCCTGAGGTGCTGAAAGTGTCACGCCTGCCACCACAAAACGCAGCAACGGAAAGAAATGATTTTTGGTAGAGTTCCCCAGCCCGCGACATGCTGTGTTTTTCTCAGGCAGCTCTAGCTAGAGGGTAGATACCGCTTGTAATTTGCAGAAATTTTGACAAAGTTTGTTTCCAGGCGCAATTTTATCGACTCAAAGGTTTCCCAAAGTGTTTCCTTTCAGCATCCCCGTGGAGTCGTTTGTTAGTTGGGGAGATGGCATGACAGAGGCTCTTTCAGCCATTTTTCGCGCCAATTCTTTTGGTCGACTTTTTGGGTGAAACTTATTAAACCCCATGGTTTTAACAAGCTGGTACTTGTATAGACATTCAATATTTCCTGTATAACGTATATTTTTTAAGCTGTTAATGGACCTCATACAATATGATGTCTGAAACCGTCTTAAGTTGTTTGGGGTCAGCTGTTCAAATGGTAAATCACTGGTTTTTTGTTGTTTCCTCGATCTTCCCACCAACATCACAAAAAGATCGCTGCGCTTCCTAGGAAGAGCGTCGTTGCCAAGAAGAGCCAAACAGAAGCGCAAGATTAAAGGACATTTGCGGATGTGCCAAAGTACCCTGCATGTCATGATTGGGCATCCAAGATGCGAAAATCGTACATGTGAATTCTTGGCTGAAGACGGGCAGAAGCCCGGAATGGCTGACATGTGTGAAACAAGGAAAAAAGATGACTGGTTTTATGACCGATTTATTTCAAAATTGTTGTTTATTCAAAAAAGCACGTTTGTGTGAACTCAGTCGCCGCCTGTCCTTTTTGCGTCGCACTTTTTTGAAAACACTTTTTTGCACATTTGCTGCCAAAACATGGCAAGCAGCAAACGACCACCATGGATGCACCCTAATCTCAACTGCACCGCGTCACCATGTTGCGACCCGGGCTCTTAAAATTCAAATAAAGATTTGTGTTTGGAGCATCCATGTCAAAGACTTTGCGTGCAATTTTCTTGCTGATTGAGTCGACTGCTGGCTTTTGGCCAGAAATAGAAAAACAAGCAATTGGGTGAACGTTTCCTCTTCACTTTTTTGGCAAAATCTCAGTTTGGGTCAAGTAAGTGATGTGAAATAACGTGACCCCAAAAAATGCATTTTAATCCCGAAATAGTTTTGTTTCTGCCATTTGGAGGTTTCAGAGACATGATTCAACCAGATCCTGGTGGCACAGGGCAAGTGGTAACATCATTGTTCCCAAACCAAATGACAACTTGAGCGTTCATCACTAATCTTTAGTTTGTGTTAGGAACAGGAAGCCAGTCACAACGTCCATTTTTTTTGTTTGTGTCGTTGTAACCTGACATTCATTTCCGACTTCAAGTTCTAAGTTCAATGTCTCAGGTCAGTTCAATGGAGATGATTTCAGTATTGCTTAGCGCATTCCCTTTCCACAAGAAAACGTTTCAAAGATTTCATGCTGGTGAAAGCTGGGACTATTTCACTCTGTTCAGCTTCCGAAACACAGTATGTCCCAGATTTTTGTGTTCCACCGCTTCGTTCACTCTTTTGTTGAAGACATCACTAATCTCGATCAGAAAGCTCTCGGATCCTTTAGAATGAAGGGGAATTTGCAGATCAAATGCATACTTGGAAGATGACACTTCACCAAAAGTCGGGATGTTTGTTGTCTAAGTCATGGTAAATTCAAATGTCAATCATCAATCCATCCCACCCAAAAAGTTTGAAGAATTTTTTTCAGGACTAACATGGCTCCTCCTGGTCCTTTTTGAATCCCGCAGCTTCAAGCCATCTTCGGACGCCAGGTGAGATGAGATTCGTTGAATCAACAAAGTTCGGTGGAGCGAAGCCCGTTGTTTCACCGGAAAAAATGGATGGAAAAAATCTGCAGATTTTTGGTATATCATTTACTTCAAAAGAGTTCGGAAGGCCTACCAGACAATTGACAACAAAGAGTCAATTTAAGTGTTTGTTTTGTTTTCTCGTTTTCTCATATTTGTTGCATATGAACTACCTAGAATTAGAAGTTGGATTGATTTGTTGTATGATGTTTTACTTAGCAACATTTCCGCATGCCAGCCTACATCAAGCTCGTGTTTTTGGAAGATATGTTCAAAGGGTTTCTGCCTTACTGAAACGCATTTCAACGGCTGAAACCTTCAGGAGAGGTTTTTGTTAATCCAGTTAAGGTGAGCGATTTTTGTTGAAGAAACCCAAGGTTTACGGGGGGACTCAATCCTGCCCATTGATACTAAATGTTCTTTTTGGGGGATGCATTCGAATCACGGCAGGAAAAAACTATCACCAAGGAAAAGAATTGTAAGTTTAATGTACTTTCAAGCTACTCATCTTTAAACTTTTGGGGATTAGATATTTAGTAGGAAAAATCAAGTCCAAGCTTTCCGATTTCATGGTCCTTTGAGTGTCAACGTGACCCATGCACTGCTGTCCCGGGCGATGCCGATGTGATCCTGCCCGGCTCCTGCCACGGATCTGTGAATTAGCAGATCATGTGGAGACTCAAAGGGTAGAGCTTCTGCAGTTACGTGACAGGTGGGGATGATGATGATGATGATGATGATGATGTATTTTTGGAAGCACCGACTCCAGCTTTTTTTAAGCTTATACTCTAGAGAAGTTTTGTGCCAGGAGCATGTCCATACCTGCTGTTTGAAACTTCAACTTTGAATCTATATGATATGATCCTTGTATATTTACATACTATACATATATGAAACAAGCATGTTCTCTATGCTCGCAGCATTTAGGTTGGATGATCCGTTTTTGCCCCCGTCGCTCCAGTGTCGGTAGAGGGCAATCATTTGAGCCTGAAGGTGAGCCTGAGGCAGCTTCACGTGAAGCTTCACCTGAGGCCACACCTTACGAAAGCCCACGATCATCTGCTGCAGTTTCTGAGGTTGAAAGAGACTCAGACGAGCCTGATCAATTCACTGTTGTTCCATCGCCCGGACAAAGGCTGGCCAATCGGGTGTACGTGATCAGTGTGGGTGAGGTTCCCAGCATTGACGATCTACTAACTGGTGAGATACGGTGGTACGCAGTGTGGTCGCTACCTGCGGATACCACGCATCAGCTAAGTGGTCTGCATTGGGGCTTGGGAACTCACGCCTACGGCGGTCTGCTATCTCTGAACGGCAACGAATTTCGTGGGATCAGGTTCAGACGGTTTGACGACAGACATCGTGCTGAACGTGGCTTTGCGGCTGAAGCTGGACAATTTGGTTTGGATCCCCGTAGATCCAATTTAGCCTTCAAGTGGTGGCTGACTGATGTCAATCAAGTTGGGCCATCGAGGGTACCTCTTTCTCTCAACTGAGTTTGAGGCTCCACGCTGGCGGGAGGCAGTGGTGATTGGTCTTCAAAAGGAGTGGGTGCAAACTTTGGTTCGCGCTTCAACAGCTGAAGTCAACAGTCTCCATTTGTCTTCATGTCAGGTGCGAGAGGAGGTCTATGCTTTGGTAGAAGCAAAGGCAAGTCAGCTGCGATCAGGAGTGTTGGAGGACTTCCTGAAGCTCAATGCCGAAAACAAGGTGTTGCTTCCTCAAGGAAGCAAACTCCTAGATTCAAGCGAGGAAACTCTGAATTTTGCTACAGCCTCAGATCCCGATCCAGGAAGCAAGGAGAAGAAGGACACGAAACCAGCAAGCCAGAGCTCTTCACAGTCCGGGAGCAGTTCAGATCAGAAGGACCACTTGGACAAGATCCGAAAGCAGTGGCTAGATGGTGGTACTGGCTCCGAAAAAGACAGCACCGGGACCCAGGGTCGTTCAAAGAAGGGCAAGAGGTTTGCATTGATTTCAAAAAAGTCGAGACGAAATCAGAAGGATGCTTTGGACGAATCCACAAAATCCATACTGGAGAATGCGGCCAAGAGCCAAGATCCCCTGCACGGATTGCTGGCTTTACAACTAAGCCAGTCCCTTCGGAAGACCTCTCAGAGGAGGAGAGGTCGTGGAAGACGGCGAGAAGCATCAGCAAGTGCCTCTTCGACGAGTCGAGGCAGCTCAGACTCAACAGGTTCTTCTGGCTCTCCGAACAGGAGGGGACATGCGAAAGCTGTAGCAAATTACCAAGCATCAAAGAAAAAGATGCATCGGAATCCTCTGCGCTATGTGAAGAGGTATGTGGACAACATAGAGAAGGAGATGGGTTGCCAAGAGAGGGGGTTCAGAGTGACAGACTACACCAAGAAGATCCCCTTCGGGAAACAACGCGGCCTTCAGCGTTGTCACTACCTCTTCGGCATAGTCTTGGAGCTGCTGCTTCAAGAGAAGCCGGAACGTGCAGCACTTCAGGTGGTTCTGAACTTGCAGGCCATACACCAGGCGGCTTTGGATCAGGATTGGAGTGTGGGTTGGTTACTCACCCACGTGCCGGACCCCTACGAACGTCGACTTTGGGGGGGAGATCCAGCTCAGCTGCAGGAAGTGGCCACCTACGTCAAATCAATGCAGGATCTTCAGAAGAACACCGAAGCTCTGCGACGTCGTGGGAAAGCAGATCAAGACGAGGCCGACGAAAAGAAGGGCAATGGGAAAGGCAAAAAGAATGGCAAGAATGGCAAGTCCGACAAGGACAAGGAAAAGGAGCAAGAGTGAGAGTCCAACCTGAGTGCAGTCAAGTTAAATCCCAAGCTGCTAAGCCAGCTAAGGGTAATCCAGTTTTGCAAATGGCCTATGAGAGCTGGGGTTCTTTTGGGCGTTTTTTGAAGTTGATAGAAAAGTCCTCTAGCGTAAGCAGTGAAGAGGTGGGGCATTTGACACCTCCTGAGCAACAGGGGGATTCCAGTTTATTTCCGTCTATGCTAGTGATACCCAGAGTTTTGGGGAAGCCCAGCAGTGCTCGTCGTAGGGCACGTGGACGAGGCCAAGCAATTGCATGGGAGTGGGTAAAGGTGCTTTGGTCACTATTTACCTTTTTAGATGCAGGGGCACCGTTCAAGAGCTCCGAACAGCAGAAGCTTCTTTCTCGTGCACGGGCAGCATGTTGGACCCCCATGCATGCTGAGTATGCTGGCTTGTTGCATAAAGAAATTAATAGGTTTGTACGCCTATGGGATAATAGTGATCCTCTTAGTCGCGGCTTACTGAAATTAGATGAATTAATCAAGAAAGTGAAAGCATCCCAGTATGGGGGAATTAATCTTGCATCCAACTTGTCAAATGTTGCAAAAGATGTGAAACCAGAACGCATGTCTCTCCCTTCGACAGCAGGCATCATAGATCCAAAGAAATTCTTGAAAGGTCATCATTTGGAATCTTTCATGAACATGGCTAGAGATATACCTAGTCATGATACCCCAGTCAACCCCACAAAAGGTTGCTTTAAAGTCAGAGACCAGGACCTCATTGCCGTGTATCATAAACTTTTGGATTCAGGGGTTGCCGTGCTTTTGCCTGAGAATCAAGCTGTGCGTGACGATGAAGGTCGCATCATAACAGGTGGCCTTTTTGCCGTCGATCACAAGCCTAGCAGTGATCGCATAATACTTGACAGGCGTCCCTTTAATGAACTCGAGAAGAGGTTGGTGTGGGCAAAACTCCCCCATGGTTGTTTGTTAACCCAATTGATTGTACCTAAAGGTTGTAGTGTGAGAGGCAGTGGTGATGATCTTAGCAACTACTTTTACCTGCTTCAACACGAATCCTCATGGTTGCCTCGTAATGCTATAGGAACTTCGTTTGATGGCCGGGGTTTTGAAGCATATGGCGGGGTACCGGGGGAATCTTACGTTTTAGCCTTCAAAGTAGTAGCCATGGGTGACCTTAATGCGGTAGACATCAGCCAGCAAGTTCATTTGGAGATCCTTCGCGATGCAGGTTGTATGCAAGACCATGAGGTTTTGGCATTCAAGCATTGTTTGCCGGCATCCCATTGCTATGAGGGACTCTACATAGATGACCATATAGTTGTGCAGGTTTTACCATCAAAAAAGTATAGGTCTAAACACGCAACTTTTAGGGATGATGAAATTTTGGAAGCTAGCAGAAATCAATATGCCAGGCACGATGTACCGGTGTCTCAAAAGAAAGCCTTTTCAAGAGAACCTCGTTTTGTGGCTTGGGGTACCGAAGTTTGCAACGCCTCCGGTAGAGTCGGCACACCACTAGTTAAGCTCAGGCATTTAAGTGAACTTTTAGTGAAAGCATGCACTTTAAAGACTGTGAGCAAGCGGATGATGCAACAGTTGAGTGGGTTGCTCATACATCCATTCATGCACCGTCGTATGTTGATGAGCTTGCTTTCTGAGACGTTCACTTGGACAGAAGGTTTGAGCGAGACCGATTCCCGATCCATGCCAGCGTCGGTCCGTGAGGAGTTGATTTGGTCAGCTTTGTGTTTACCCCTTGCACATATGAACATTAGGTGGGAGATTTCGAATAGGATAGCTTGTAGCGATGCTTCCCTCAAAATGGGGGGTCGTTGTGCTGCGACTACCACACCCGAAATTGCAAAGACACTTTACAGGTTTTCAGAGCACAGAGGTGAACACATAAGGCTTGACTGGTCAAATGGAGCCTTGGCACCGGCTTCAACAATGGAACAAGTTCCTCAAGAAATAGAAGATCTAATAGCAGATCACCATTGGACTGAAACTGATAGTTGTTATTTCTACCACAAACAACATATCAATCTTCTAGAGGAGAAAATGATTCATAGAGAACTTGTAGACGTTGTTCATAACTGCCGGCAACCATTGAGGTGTTTGCTAGTCGTTGACTCCCGTGCAGCTGCAGGGGCCTGGTCAAAAGGAAGAAGTTCATCACGTCAGTTGAACCGATTAATCCGAAAGTCACTTGGCTGGTCCCTTGCAGGGCAGAAGACCCTACACCTTATTTGGGTAAAATCCGCTGCTAACCCTGCTGACCATCCTTCTAGGGGAAAGAAGATACCATCACCAAGCAAGCACCCAAAACCCATAAGCAGGTCTGTCCTAGGCAACAGTTTGAAGCATATTCAAAAGCGTAGGAGCAAGAAGACCCTATGGAAGCTAGTCACGCAACAACCGAAGCAGCAGGATAACCCTGATGAGGTCTCGTGTCTAGATAAAGAAGCAAGTTCCCGACAGACTTCTACCACGTGTGGATCCCATGCAAAAGGAAGTCACCCTGCGAGAGCTCATTGGTCGTTTAAGGAGATGTTTGCAGGACATGGCATGTTAACAAAAGTCTTTCGTGAGCGTGGAAACATTCCCACCCTTCATAGTTTCGAGATTTTGCGAAATGGTAAGGTTGTAGCGAATCAGGACATTCTTAACGATGCTACTTTTGGGGAACTTTGTTTGTCTGCCAAGGTAGGAAAGCAGATATGGCACTTTGCATTCCCGTGTGGTTCATTTAGCCTCCTCCAGAATTTGAATGGTGGCACTCGCTCAAATCAGAACCCCTTGGGAACAGGTGTTTTGGATAGGGAAATAAAGGGAAATGAAATCTGGCATCGGACCATATATTTGTGTCAGCTTCTTCATGATCATGGGTCATTCTTCAGTCTTGAAAATCCTCTAACTTCTTTTGCTTGGAAATTTCCCAAATATCTTGAGTTAGTGAAAAGGACAGGATTGCTTGAAGTGCACCTAGATCAATGTTGCTATAACCTACGTATTCCAGATTCATCAGGAAAACTAGGTTTAGCAAAAAAGCCAACACAGTTCAGTGGATCTTTGCCGGGTTTATCCAGATTGGGGAGAAGATGCAATAGACTTCACGAACACGTTCCGGTGATTGGAGGTGTCCGGTTCAAAGGCAAGTGGGTCCGAAGATCACAGCTAGCAGGGGCCTACCCAAAGAAGCTCTGCCTAGCTTATGCCAACATTTGTGAAGACCTTTTCAATTAGGGAAAAAATTTTGTTTATTCGGACAGAAATTCAATGAAAAGAAAAAGCTTTCACTGCATGACCAGTTTTTTATGGATCTTGTTTATTTTTAGTTTAGGTTTGCACGTGCCAATCGACTCTTTGCCATGGAGTCTCATGCACTCACCAGACTGAGATGGAGCAAGTATAGCGGTCCATATCGAGATCGTTTGTTGGAATCAGGAAGTGAATTGCACCGATTCTTGAAGCGAGAATACTTAGCTGTAGATTCGTTGATGAAGTGCAGTACAAAGCAAGTGGATGAAATTCTGAACCTTTTCGTGGCCTATCAGCATAGAATTGATTCATCCAAATCATTGCGGATTGCCAAGCACGGGGTGCTCTACGCTCAACTGTGTCGGCCGGGACTTCGGCATAAACTTCAGTGCACCTGGAGTAGTCTGAAAGCCTGGGAAGAACAGAAACCAAGCAGCTTTAGACCGCCTTTGCCGTTAGCCTTGCTTATAGCAATTACCTGCAAAGCTCGGCAGTTGGGTTTCAATTCGGTAGATCACAAATTGACCGAGCTATGGTGGAGATTTTCGGCATTGCTGCAGTTAGGCTTTTTCGCAATGCTTCGGCCTGGCGAGCTGCTACATTTGAAGAAGAACGACATTGGGCTGCCGAACTGCTTATCGTTAGGTTCTAGCTGTATAGCAGTGAGGCTTGTGCACCCCAAGAATTCAAGACAGATGGGCATCCAGCAATTCGCCTTGTTGAGACATCCGGATTCCGTGAACTGGATGGTTTGGTTAGTTTCACAGCAGACGGATGAAGGTCTGCTCTGGAAACATGGGGCAAACAAGTTTCGGAAAATGTTTAGAGAAGTGTGCAGCCGCCTCAAGCTTCACTCATGTCGTTTTTCACCAGCATCACTTAGAGCGGGGGGTGCGACGTGGAGAGCCGAGAGCACAGACATTGGGTCTCTAAGATTTGAAGGCAGATGGAGTAACGTAAGGTCGTTGGAACACTATGTTCAAGTTGCCAGAGCTCAACAACTCATGATTAGTATCCCTGATTCAGTCAGTGTATCGTTGAGCAATTTCATATCAGAGTACTTTTTTATGCTCGCACTGCCTAAGCACTTAAGACTCAAGGCACTGTCCCAGCATTTTGTCGAATCACTAGCTGTCAGAGATTGTCCACGTGCCAATGTCGTTGGAACCTGCAGGGTCTGGGGAAGATTTGGCCTTCCTTAGAAAGCAGTTCAAGAAAGCCGTTATAGAAGCTGGACCATTGAAAGGGGCAAAATTCCTGGACGTTGGTTTGGCAGACATTTCGAAGGCTTCGAAATCATACAAGGCTGATGCACGTTTTCAACAATTTGCAAAAAGAATGATGGCTATTAGAACTTTGGGGCAAGACGCTGATGCTGGTGCCAGACCTGGTACTAGCACCGCAACCGTGACAGGTAGATTGTTTCACTGGCTTAGCAACATCAGGTCCTGGTTACTGCAAAGACTAAGAACTCGCACATTGACAGTTATCGTTGTACTGCTTGTGCTGCTAACTTTGCTATCGCGGCCTATGCTTTACACCGTGGCTAGCAAGACTTTGACCCTTTCAATCAAGGTCTTTTTAAGGAGGACCTTTGGAACGGTTTCCTTAGTGTTAGATGCCATTTTGGAAGAAATTTCAGATCAGATGGATCTAGCAATGCTGCCACCTGTTCAGATTCCCATGACAATTGAACAAGAGTCACCTAATCAAAAAGTGATTATCAGAGAGACTCCAGGTGTTTCTCTTTCGTGGCTCTTCAATTTGATTGGCATGACCGTGAGCTTTGTCATTGGTCGCCGTTGGCGCCCTAACTAAGACCTGCCCTCATTAATCATTGGAGCATGTTCGTTGGGGTAGTTTGGGATATTTGGGATAATGCTTCCACATAAACCTTCCTATTCCATAATCCAGATATGTTCATATCAAGATTCGTGAGTGCTATCGTGCCTC
>OMLO01001337.1_pt1 | contig 18769 bp, 8 predicted proteins | sample 1674811 | NCBI WGS metagenome assembly OMLO01 (sample SAMN06265003, study PRJEB25207) | coral metagenome | isolation source: Coral host | place: Mexico:La Bocana,Puerto Morelos, Mexico | collected 2008-11-13 | reverse complement strand
AAATACAAACTTATTAAGTTTTCATTTTGACAATGATAAGGAAACAACCAACGAACAAACGAACGAACAAGAAAAAAATATGTCTTGTGTACATGCATCTTTGCGTCTTGTTTTGTAATTACCATGCGGCTGCCTGGTGTCTGTTGATCGTTTTAACTAAAAGCTCTTGAAAACTGTCTTACTCCTACATCCAACACAGCCCACTGAACCAATGAATTTCAATCTGGGTTGTTTTTTCTACTGATGTGAGAACAAAAATTGAAAAAGACGTCGGTTTGCTTGTGTGTGAAAAATTAAGTCAAAAAACAATGTCATTTTTTGCAGATCTTAACCACCCTTAGACCTTGCCATTTATCCCAAAAATGACCTTATAAATACAACAGCATAGCTCTTCATCAAGACATCCACCTTTCTTTATACATCAGACGGCCGACACAATCACTTACCTGGCGCTGGGCTTGGCTAACAAGAAACAAGATGTTGGCTGCTCAGTTTGTCTCAGTAAATGCTATACCCTCTACTACTTAAAGCAGATGTTTGGCGATGGTCAGCCCAGAAAAGTGTTTCACGGTCCCGTTGTGAGAGAAACGGTTGATATGGAACGGCAGAAGTATGGGAGTTTCTAAGGTGGAGTTCTCTTTGCTCCTTTCCGTGGCTGAGAAGTTATATTTGGCGATAATTGAACTTCAATTATCGATCACCGTTGAAAGGCGACCAAGCTTTGACAGCTATCTCCTGCACCTACACCAACTAGTCTTTTTTCAAACGAAATTATTTGCAGCGTTAGTAAAACCGATTTCTTGGATTTTCCTGTTGCGATGAGATTGCAAAATTGAATAACAGGATGAAAACTTATACTCGTTGTCGTGCAGTGCGGCCCTAATCAAACCTTTTAATTTTCAGCAGGGCCCCAAAGCTCCTTTGAATAAAAAAATATGGAATTAATCCTTGTTCAAGAAAGCTCTTCTTCCAGTGCTGTATTAATTAGAAATTGCGGCAAGCATAAGATAATTCTTAAAGATTTTCAATCATGAGTGAATTCATCATTGTGGGTGTCGGAAAATATCTCCTTTGTTTCTAATTGTTCCCTTTTACAGTATTTGATGTGTTTTATATGGTGCTTTCTAACCGATAGCAATATACACAAATTTTCTCACATCTCAAGCACATGTAGATTTTGTTCGAGAGAATCAAATCAAATTGAATCCAAGTATTTGTTGTATTGAGAGTTGGCTTTTGAGCTTATTTTTCCGAAATGCCGCAAGAATCCCACTTTATATATCACATGTCAAAAGCTCCGTCGTTGTTGACTTTGCAGGCGATCAAAAAAGAATTAATAAAAAGAAATGAAAAATAACTTTACGAATAAGTACCGCACTTTTGACTTTCAACTAAATGTGAATGTTTTCTGCTGCGGGATCTGTATTCAGTTATCTCTGTGCTAATTACTGAAAACATGCTAGATGCTCTCTCCAAACAGACATGTTGTCTTTCAATATTCTATGATCTTCAGGTTTCGAGTCTGCTTTTATCAAAACTCTGTAAAGAAACAAGATATTAACTTGATCATCATTAATAAAATGTAAGACCTAAAACACCGGGAAATATCTTTTAAAAGTTTGTTTCGTACATTTTTCTCCAAATTCAGTATTTCACACATACAAGTAATTCCGTTTTATAAGGTATTTCATAAGTGTACTAAGAGGATTATGCAGGGATAGATTTATGCATTCACCACTCTCAAGATGAAACGTCGGCAAGCGGGTACAATAAACTTAACTTTGGCTATAGGGGCTAAAAAAAATCATTTGAAAATTGATATATTCGGCTCTTTTGATAGCTTTTCTTCCCCAACAGATGATTTTGTGATCTTTTTCTCAGCAGTTCGTCCCTTATTGGCGGAATGTTGCTTTAAACCGGGAGAAAAATAAGTCAAAGAAAAAGAAAATCTGTTTATTAATAAACTGCGTCTCCCAAGTTGCTTTGCTATAGTTGATTCTCACAAACCTAAGCGACTGACAGGGTAAAAGACTAACGAATGGCGACTTAGGTTACAGAAAGGAAAATTCAAATACGTTCAAAAATTTAAAAATTGCTAATTAACTTTGACTTCATTCGTTTAATAGATTACACATTCATATACATCTAACACAATATATGCAGGTGGCTCCTGTTACTTCATTAGACCAGATGCCGCAGATCGGCACGACAGAAGGATGTAAATTTGGACCAGATCACACATGTGGGCTATTGCAGTGCTAAAATATTAAACTAGAAGGTTCTTTATCGGCGACAGGAATATTGAATTGGTGAGACTGAAAAAAGGCCAAGAAAGATAAGTACCAGGTAGGTGAGTTATCCTGAAATGCGTCATAACCAGTACATATGCGCCAACCCTGCTCCCGAAGTGCAGCGCTACTGTGTGTTCTAAGTTGAATGATCGTAGATTACCAAAGTACTTTATGGCCGGCCTTTTGTAGATTGCTATAAGGCAAACTAAATCCAGTGACAGTAGCAGTTGATGATGTTCTAGTTCGTATCGCACTACGCTCAACTTAAGAAGGAATCCAACAGAGGTTCGGGTAACAAGTTTGACAAGTTTGGTTTATTTACATCGTAATGCAAAGTTCTGTGCGACTATTTTAAATGTATCTTCTCAAAAGAAATCATTTCGTACAACACCAAATGTCGAAACTCTTGAAAGTACTGTTCAAATGAAACTGATGATGAAGTTTTTCCAGTGTTTGCACAATTTCTCTGAATTTTGAAATTTATTTTCTCGAGTTCCCCTGGAAATTGTTCTCGGTGATATTTCAGCCAGCTACTTACATGCATATATGTATAAAAAGTGCATATATACATAAAAAGGACGGGTAAAATACCTAACATTTTTCTGGCACAAATCATTCTGGAACATGGTTTTTGTTTTTTCCCTGCTGCCGATATATTGACTTTTGTTTTGCAAACGTTTACTTGATCTATTCCTCTCTTGCATGAGCTTGCATGTAAAGGAATGTAAATACTAGGTCAGTCAGCAATGACATACGAAGAACTTTCCAGCTAAGTCCTGGGCCCTAACAAAACAGCATGCTGTATAGGTGTATTATAGTTTTGGAAGCTTTGCCCTGATAATTATCCGACAGTCGTAGGTACGAGTTTGGACTAATGCTTTGCTGTTGCCATAATTATGCGTGTCGCACATCAAATAAAAAATGATGACATATTTAACAGAAGCTGCTGATACTGTGTTCTCGAAAAGTAGCTTTTTTGTCGAGTTTTAATTTTGTGTGTGACAATTAAAATTAAGGGGATGTTTTGTTCAATTGAATCTACTTGTTTTGTGAAAGAGCAAACTGGACTGGTACAGAGGACAAGCAAGTCCCGAACGTACCGTACGTGGAATAAAATTAAATCGTGGCCGCGAACAAACTTTAACGGCATAATTTACCTTTGGGTGTTCGGAAATTGTTAGGATAATCATGGCCTTTCAGTCATGAATCTTACGGTCCCAGTCGGCAACCAACGGCGAAACACGTGCTCTGATATTAACTAACTAATATTAGTGACTGACCGCTTTGGCATGAATGGTACTTTTTTGCAAGAATAATTAACTAGGTAAAAAAAGTGGCCCATCAGGCCGGAGCTTATCCCGGTCTCTGTAGCATGAAGCAACTAGGAACATTGATACTCCCTCTGGATGGGATGCTAATCCATCGCAGGGTTACCCCCAGCATTAAATTTGCCGGTACCCATTTATACACCTGGGTGGAGAGAGGCGCTTTGCTCAAGAACACAACGCAATGTTCCCGGTGAGGGCTCGAACCCGGACTGCTCGATCCGGAGGCGAGCTCACTAACCATGAGGCCACCGCACCTCCCGCAATTAACTAGGTAAATGTAATTAAATTTTTCCTTGCTTCCACAATTATCTCTTTTCCATGCGTTCGATTAGAGGCTATGATTTGTGATGTTCCGCAGACTCACCGCATAGGCGCGCTTTGTTTTTAATTATTTCGCAGGCAGAGAAAACCCAAATTGCTAATAATTAATTAATTCATACATTGCAAATATTGTTTGGTAGGCCGGCACAGAATGTTGATAAGAAGATACTTTCTCGATTTACAAGCAATTTCTTACAGCTTAATTACGAGATATATTTGGAAACAAGTAATGATGATTGATGCCAATCATTAGGGAGAAGGAAGAAGGAATTTCAACACGTACCGATAATTTGTTTAAACGTGCAGAAAAATGAAAAAACCCGCTCCTAGTATACAGATGCCATTAGTACAGGGTTAGATATTGTCTAAATATGGCTTTGTTCGCGCCTAATGAGCCGTGCTAGTTTTGCAAGGTATTGTGTTTAAACGAGTGACCGTCATCTGTTTGCCCATAGAGGAGTGGGACCGCAACAGATAAATTTGTACTTATACGTACAGCAGAACTAATTTATTTGGCCAGGGAATACTGCTTTAGTTAATAAACAACAGTAAACATGGTAAAACACGGAGGTTATTAAATTAACATAACCATTAAGCTAGGTTAATGAAAATAATGAGATCTTACCTTCATCCTATTTGGTATTTTCCCGTGAGACTATTTTCTTGTGAATTTCCAAGTGGTTTGGAGGAAATTGCCCCTTTATTTCCTCGGATATCTTCCTTTGTACGTTCATGGGTTAAGCGATTAGTTTAAAATGAAGACGAACGTCTTCAATGATGTGTAACTTTTACATTAAGCCCTAACAATGGCAGGAACATTGATGTCTGGTAGCAAGTGAGGTTTCCAAGAGACTGAAAAGGATTTCGTACTTTGTTCAGTTGTATTTAATTTAAAGCAATCTTATTAGCATATTGAGCAGTAACAAAATCACTTAAACATGTGGAAATCACGTACATGTAGACTCCATATTTATATAGAAGAACTCAATAATACTTCTAGGAAAAGGACAACATCATAAATGCTACATTTTTTTAACGATAGATGAATGCCCTGTCTGTTGTTTCCACTGCAAACCATTCATTTCCAACTTTATTGCTTTAATAACTGTGTTTTCGACATGATTCAGTTTTCATCAGTTTTAGCTGAGATTTTGGATTAAATCATATGGTTTATTACCGAATCGCTCTTCCTCTTTTAAGCCCACGCATAACCAGCTCTTCAGAAAACAGAAAATTCCCCCTGGAAAACTAACCTTTAATTTCCATTTTTGTTCAACTTAAATAAATATACCAACTTCAAATTCACCACAATGATCTCATCAGAAATATTAAACTATTTAAATTTTCCTCGATATGGTTTAATTTGGCAGCCTAGGGATTGACAGGTGCACAATAATAACTGATTAATTTGATTTTTTTTAGGATGTCAGTGATGGCCCAATGCAATACAATAGCATAGTATATAACTGATAAATTATGCGTTTGCAACTTCACTGATTTCCACACGTTACTAAGTCCTTAAGGATTTTCTTCTGGTTAAGCAAGAAAAAAAGGTAACTTGTGATTGGTTACAATTTAATCGAAAGTAAGCAAAATATATCTTTGTTTTGATTTCTTTTATGCTGGGTTTCTTCTTTCAAATTTACTTTGCGCCACTGTGTACATATTGAATTACTTTTCTAAGGTAACGCGTATCCGAAAAACACACATTACTAAATTATCGGCCTTCGAGCCATTTCGTACCTATACTGTTTCCCTCAAATTACAGCAACATTAACAAAATCTCCCCAAACGAGCAAGGCCTCGATTTTCTTCTCACGGCGGCCCCATAGGAGGAACTGTCTACTTTAGGTGTAAGTGCCAGACCTGTGTTGTGAAGTACTATTTTATTAGCTTACTAAAATAGATAACGATTTAACATTTTCGCCTGTTTGATCTTAACGTATAAAATTTATCCTTGGAGAGATTTTGCAGAGTCGAAACAGTTTCTTTATCATTAAGCTTTATTGGCTGTGGTAAAAAAAAGACTTATTACGTGACGATATTTTGCAGATGGATGGATGAATGTCTAATCATACATTTATCAGCAATTTTCACCAGATATCTGTCACGAATACACGACGGAAAATATCTCAACCAAATGATAGCTAAGTTGCCAAAAAATACAGGTTCTACTGTGGCGAATTTGAATATTGTTAGTCATCTTTATTATACTGGCTAATGCTTCCTAATTGTGTCAACACCACACTGATAGTACCAGTCAATTATAATCACCTGCATGTCAACCAAGTCAGATCTAATATCATTATTGTAGCTGGTTCTTGCCTCATTTACCCCGCTTCTTCTGGTTAAAAATTACATTGAAAGTAGAAATTCAAATTCAAGGTAAGTTGGCGTTTTTTTCCATTTTTGTTTCTGTGTGAAAAGGGTAACATAGAAGGGTCCTAAAGCGAAATGCCTCAAGGGACCCATCTATACATCCACGAGAAATCCAAGCTGTGTGAAATTTCATGTATGTTTTCAATTTACAGACATTTTTATCTCATATAAGCAAAGAACCTTTGTCGGCTCCTTCGTACACTACTTTCGCGAACGCCACGTTATTTGTTACTGATAGTATTGTAACAGCCAGTCGATGGAGCTTATTCGCACCATATTTCGAAAGTTCTATTAATTGGGGCGATTTCATCAGTGAGTTGAATTAAAACAAGCTTATGATATCAAACAACATTTTCATTAGGGCATATGAAAGGATCGATTGTCCAACGAGATATATCTCTGTGGATCTGGGTTATGAAAACATATGAAAACATTTGTGCTCTGCTCACACTTTTCGTTAAGAGTCTGATAGATAATTCAAAGATCGTTTTGCAACAACAAAGACTTTTTTTGTATTCTTGAAAGTTTTCATATTAAATAGTTACCACAGGCAAAAACTAAAGACAAAATAAAACAACATTTGGTTTTGTAGAGCGTGTTACGCAAGTGATTTCCCTCGCGGAATGAGCGACCCTTGGAAATTGTCTGAGATAATATCATCGTTCGAAAAACATTTTAAGGAAAACGCCGAAGGAGAAAGGAATTTTGGAAGTAAAGGTTAACTAAGACCTAAGGGGCAGCTGCTTTATGTTAAACGTTAAATTTTGTTGCATGCTAAATGTTGATGGTAGTCAATACTGCTAGCTAAATCTAGTAGGCATGCCCTGCAAACTGAAACAAAGAAATATTTCAAGTAGTCCTAACAGGCTAAAAAACTGGTGGGAAGCAGATCAATTTTAAAAGCATGACGAGGTGTTGCACTTGCATGGGCCTACCGAGAAACTACTCCAGCTTAGTACGTGGTCAGAGAAGACAAGCCAAAACATTTCTAGCCAAATATAATCCATAATATAATTCATGCCAAACAGTGCAATATCTTATTTATGCCATGTTACACTCAAGGCTTTCAATGGCCTGTGCCATAGTCGCCTCTCCGATATTTTTCCCGGGGAGGGGCGGACTTACACAGGCTAGATTTTCAACTTTCTCTGTTAGACTGATATGGTAGCAGTCGAGACTTGAAAAGAACGTAAATTTTGAAAAGCTTTGAATAAAAGGTTTATTTTATATGAAGTGTAGCTTTTTGTTTGCCGTTATTATCACCAACAGGTAAAACGCTATTTGGCAATGGGCAAAACCACGTGATTCAAAACATATGTATGTAAATCTCCTTACAGCATGCGCAGCTTTCGTTACTATATCGGTGTGATGAGGCTGTTGAGAGTAACAACCCAAACCTCTAACATACAGGGAGATTTGTTGTGAACCATTTTCGCTTTGAGAAGTCAAGGATCCAGTCCCCAAAAGGTAAATGCTACACTTTATTCCCCATTGCGTCGTTGGGCATTTCCTCCAAAGTCGTCGAGTCGTTGTGACTTTTCGTAAGGAGTGGGACGAACGTGAAACAAGCCCGCATCTTGTAAGGAAACAAAACAAGTTTATCATCACTTTTTCTTTTTTGGCGGGCGCATCTTAAATTCTATTTAAAATTTTCGGTGGGTTTTGTTTTTGGATATACATGATACGTCTGTGGAAAATTTTCGAAGTACTGAAGGAACTTAAACAACCAATAATCGTTGTGTTTTTATTGTGTCAGGCAGCGGACGGTTCCCTACTTTTACTACTTCTTTGAACGTTGTCAAAAAAGTGACACAAGTACTTTTAGCACTTAGTTCCCTAGAGAGAAGACGCGAAAGCCATTTGCAGTTGGACATCAAAATTCTTTGCATTTTAAGAGTCATTAATTCTCCCAAAGCCCATTTGCGTCTTAAACTTTTTTGTTGTGTTTAATTTTGACTATTCCTTTATTCCTGCAGATTTTAATAAATCCAGCTGTGGGCGGACGCTATGTCCACAGATTAAGAATTAAGTAGACAGACATATTTAACTAGGCTTTCAACGCGAAGGAAGATGAACTAAAATCCCTTCGGAAAATATTCCAGTCAATTTGGGTTTTACTTGACAGTTTGCACTCAAGAAATCCGGTAAAAAAAAACAGTGGATAAAGAATTGTGTTTAGACCGGTAAGCAATGAATACTTTTCATAGTATTAGCAAACGATAAGAGATCGATTAAATTTTCGGTTTTTGATTCATCTTTAGTTTTGTTTTTTCTTTCAAGCGTATATCAAATGAACATTCACAGCATCAGGACTAGGATATTTTTATATTTTAAATTGATCGATAACTAGTATATGGCATAGGTGACATGACAATTTCACAAGTTTTATGTTACATTTTACATTTCCTGCTCGCACTAACGCTTTTCAATAATGACTTCATTCAGCGTCTTTAATCTGAGTCCAATGTACACACAGTCGACCCGCAAAGCAGTAATGTTTAGCAACAGAACTCCTTATATTGTTTAAATTCTCCATAAGAACTGAGTAGGGATACGAAATTATGAGCTGCCACAATCAGCAACCAGCGCGGCTTTTTTTGGTTGATTACCACCCAGAAAATTGTCTCGGGGAAAGTGCCGACGTGATTGACGATCTCATTTATTTCCTTTTTTACTAAAAACACGGGCTCGAGGTAGGATATATTACAAAATCATATATGGTTGAAACTAAAAATGTACTTTGTGTTCGTGGAATTGTGTTTTCTTTTCTGATTTTCAATTCGCAATCAAGTCTTGTTTCTCACTTTCCTTTATATTTTACTCTTAACAAATGAACTCGATGTATTTTTGTACAACAATTGGTTACTAATCTTTTTAGCCTCTCACTTAATCACATTTTGTATTATTTTTTCGTTATTACCGTATGCCTGATGTTTTGCATTATAAGAAAGTAATTATCTTTCGGTTCTGGGCCTTAAAAGATCGCACGACTTGAAATGAAAGATAAACTTTTCCGCTAGAAAACTTTTACTCGGAGATGAAATTATGGTAATTCGGAGTAAACTTTGTTTGTTGAACGTTTAATTCCATTTTAAAAGCAGCGCCGAAAACTTTCTTTTTCTTTTTTTCCGTTTCTTATTACAAACGATGCACTTTCCCGCTGCAATTTCCGGAAAATCCATTTTATTAACTAAGAAGTTGATGAAGTTTCTTGGATCTTCAGAACACACGTAGGATTACAGATATTAGGAACAATTGCTGTGTTGTTTGCGGTAGATTTCCGTCACTCAACTCTCATGAATTTTCAATTGGGTTGACATTAACGTTTACTTTGAAGGTGGCAATTAAAAGCTCTGATTGACAGCAGCTTATTGAAATGCAAAAAAATTGATAGCTTGTTACTGCCGGGTGTTAACGTTTGACTATTCCTGCGATAAAATACATCAGGCTTGAAAAGAGACCAAAGGAAAAAATCTGACATCGTTAACAAGGCCTTCTGGTTGAGCGCACTGTCACCGATCTCAATAGATAAGGTTAGTTATATCCTCGTTATCCGTTCAGGGTGTGCATTCAATATTATCGCTGAGTAGATGTTGCGCGTCCAGTTTTGGTGATTGCGTGTGATAGAACAAACACTTAAAGATTTGCTTCGGAAATGAAAGCAATACAGCACGAAAGGAATTTGCTTAAAATAACGCTTTGTGTTAGAAAATAGCAAAAAATTATCGTTTTCAATTTGCCACTCTTAGAGAAACATTGGAAAACTTTCTAACTAGTTGTCGTTTTCTTGTCCCTGTAAATGGTTTCGTTATGGCATAGATAGTACCACAAGTGAGAAATACTGTAAATCCTTTTACTCTTTACCTAAGCTTAGCACGTACACTACTGCCGAATAGAAGCACATTTAAACTAAGGATATGTTCAAGTCCTGATAAGCATTCTTCTCAAAAGATCAGATAACGCTAAAACGATCTCACGTTTGATCTTTTAGCTGTAGCCTCTGGTTCTTTCTGATAACTAACTTCGTTGTAATTCAAGGTATTGTTCACTCGGGTTTTGGACAGTAAGTACAATAGACATTAGATCTTTCTGGTCGGCATAAAACCGTATGAAGATTTCAAAGGCTACTGAAACAATTCAGTCGTTTTATCAAAACAGTCAGACATTCCATGGTTGTTGTGTAAGTTTGTTTGTTGATTATGACGACATGTAATTTCTGGTTGCTTCATGCAGGAGGTCCGTGCTGTTGTTTTGGTATATTATGGCAATGAAATTTCTACTAAGAAAAAAACAACAAAACAAAACAAAAGAGGTTACTTATAGGAAACGACAGGCAGTAGCCGACTTTGAAACCTGTAAACGCCAGTTTATATGATGCCAACAAAATGTCGAATATGTGTTTTCGCATTCCTTCGTAAATGCGAGATTTCTCTTGTCTTCTAAATCTATTTCATAAAAGAAACGAAGAATATGATATCTATGACAAAAAGAGCTTCTCTTGTTGAAAACGCGCAGCCAAAAGTAAAAAAATATGTTTGTGTGATTCATAGAAAATGTTAAAAGAGCGAAACTGGCTTCACAAAATATCAAGGTATTTGCCTTCAAGTTACAAGTTAATGTCAGATACAGTGTCAGCCTATGGAAAATCCATAATAAGCGCATGGACTTGAATTGATGTTAAAAATATTCAAATTGATATCTTGTCTTAATAAGAGATCGTGATTTGAAAAAAAAAATCCGCTCATAAAATGAGGAAAGTATACTTTATTGGGGCATTGGAGTCTGACGGAAGAACAGAAAAGACACGTCGCCATCAAGGATTTTCTTTCCGCCTTTGGTGACAGTTTACTACGCACCAAATAAAAATAGGTAATCAAATACTCTTGCGGTTTCTGAATTTTATGTATCTTTGAATTGCACTTATGACAAAAGAAAACAACGAATGGCAATCAATTAACAGAAATTAGGAAATTCTTATGAAATTAATGCAACATTTCTTCCAAACTTTACCTATTATCCGTTGCAAGGTGCAAACGGTGGATAACTGAAAAATGTATGATATGAAACTAAGTTCAGCTGGGGCAATAGATACAACAACATGAATTGGTCCAAAATCTGTTGTTATTTAGTTGAATCAGGAACGACAAGAAGATAAAAGTTAATCGGAGAACTGCAAACACATTTAAATGCCAACAATTTTCCCCGTCTTGATACATTCAAACTGATTCAATTATGTTATTTCTTGAAGTTAAATTGTTATTCGATCGGTGATTAGCATCGAAAACGAACAACCCCTAGCAGGGTTGTTTTATTTTGTTGTTTATTAAATTCAATTATTCCAAAGGTACTGAAGAAAGAATAATGCTCATTATTGTTTTACATTTGTAATATCAGAATCTGAAAGTCACTATATTGCTGAAATCCAGAATAACACTTTAAATTGGGCTCAGCAATAATAAATAACTTTTCGTTAACGGCCAGTTAATCAACACGATCCTTTGGTTTCTGTTTTTTTTTTTGATTGTGTCATGTATTTACATGCTAAAACAAGCATTTTTAAAGATAAAGAATGATGTGTCCCCCGAAATACCATGTGAAATTAAACCCCTACCAACCCCCCCCCCCCCCCCCCTTTAACGTGCACCTCTCTATAACGCCCACTTTCCTCTGTCTTCAAATATTGTTCCCGTGGAATTTGTAGCTAACTGAGTGCGGCCTACTGTGGGAAGCGAAACAGATGGCTCTTAAATTAAAGTGTCTGGTACAAAGGTCCGAGCTACTCTCTAATATAAATTCACAACAAACGTGTATCTTCGTTTTGTTAAACTTTTACAAAATAGAGAGCGAAAGAGTAATGATATCGATTTTACTGAACATTGCAGCTGTGCCTTTTTTTGCACCATAAGCTACTTATGTACTTGTTGAGAGGGTCCAAGCGCTTTTTATGACGTTATGCAAAATAGTTTTAAATAAATGTGACCGGACAACTTGATCAGCGCCACCCGGTATGTTATTCCAAGCCCTGTTCTAATATAGTCGTTACAAAAGAACCAAAATGTAGTTCACAGAAGTGAATGAACTTGAGAAGAGCTGAAAATTGGAATGACTTGTTTTAAATGTTACAAAAACGTTAAAGTATTTGTGGTTTGTGACAGCGATTGTACGCCAGAAATAATCAAAAACAAAAGAATAATACTCTCAACGTTAAAATACACTTTCTACTAACTTCAATTTTGAGCGTCGTTTGCCGGGTCAATTCATCTTCCTCTCTGAGAATTTTGAACTACTTTGGATGACAGTAACTACACTGTTGTATTTCAAATATCACTTTGATGACATTTTTTGTATTTTGAATTTGCTTTGTTCTTAAAACAACATGCATTAACTTCAGTTTCACTAGTGCCATATTTGTAACCGTTAACCCAGCTAATTGACTCTTGTTTTCCGCAATAAAAGATAGAGGACGATCACAAATTTCCTTTATTGAAGGGAAGCATGACCAAACGTGTTGTGTGTTTGGTATAATTCATGTAGCTTTTCTTCGGTTTTTGTCAATATTTTGGAAATAAATGTTTGCCTGCAAACGAACAACGTCGGCTGATCGAGAGAGATCACTAGTTTACCATTTTCTTCACCGGTAAACATTACCTATGCCAAAACATAGCCCGTTCAAATAGCCTGATTGGCTGAGTTCTCAAAATCCCAACAAAACAATGATATTGGGAACACCCAGAAAACTTGGTCTCAGAAAACATCACTTCCATGGTGGTTGAGCTATGGACAGATGACTCGCTATTTATCTAAAAATAAACGTTTTCGAACTAGCCTGCTAATTGCTCCAAGAGGCGTCTTGCTAAACAAAGGATGGATTAAAAACTAAATGGTTGTCAGTGAAGCAGCTGAATACTTTTCATGTTAACCGACAACCGTAGAAAAAACAGACCAAGTGTTTTGTTTGTTGACCTTTCACATAATTTCTCTGAAACATTATTCTTTTTTCTGTCCAAAAACGGGGTATCAATATGACGTTAAGTGTGGTGCGAGGCAAACAACTTTTAACTGTACAGGTTGCACTGATAAAATTCTTCGTTAGTAGAAGATAACAATTCAGAAAAATGTCGTTAAATGTTATTACTCTCCAAATGAAATTTTTCCTTTAACGCATAATTATTTTTTTTATGGTGATTCTATCATTATCGAGTCGGTGGCAGGTTTGCTTGATATAAAAATCTATATGAAGGTCAACTGTTCAACCAAACTTTCGTCTTCCTTTTACACTTAAGAGAAATCTAAGGTAGCCAAATGCACTTCTATGTCACTTCGTTTTGCCATTTTTTCTTGTTACAAATATAAAGCGTAGTTATTAAGCGTGAAAAGAATATTGCTCGTATTGCCTGCCAGAACAGCTGAGTTAAATTTCATTAAGATCAACGTAGCTTTTAACACGCCACGCAACCTCTCGGTAGTATTACTTATATTCTTGATTAGAATATGATCAAAACTCTCTTATTCCTTTCGTACCTTGAAAGAAGCACTGTGTCTTGATGAATCTAGAGTTTCGTGCAAAAATTGTAGACAATTTGTCTCTTAATTCGCATGCCAGGTGAGCCTTTTCGGATGTCGATTGCAAGAGGTCTGCTCACTGTCAGAAAGGCCAAGAAAAAAGGCTCGTTGCAATTAAGCTGGCCCATATCGGCCAGGTCCTGATTTTTTTTCTTGTAAATTCGACATCATTACTTCACCATGCTGTGCATCTCAGAGAAACGTTCATTTAACACTCTGAAAGGAGTGTTTTTCTGAAGAAAAAACGCATTTGACGCTAAATTATTCACTGCTCAGCTCTTAGCTGATGGAACAAGTATATAGAAGAATTTATGCCAATCGACTACAACGTGATCTTAAAGGGCTGTCTCAGTAACTTCATTTGATCGATACGTTTCCCTTGCTACGTTTCCATCTTTAAAATTTGCATAAAATATGCATGGTTCCTCTTGAATGTAATGCGGCGAGGGCGCAGACTATGTAGAAACCTAATCTCATATATTAAAGAAACAGGTCTCGTTAATAAACGTTATAACATGGATCATTTAACTTTTAATAATTTTATTACTAGGTAAACAATAAGGAATCATCTTTCGTAACACTAAGACGTTTGCCTAAAGTGGTAATCATCAAATAATACTGATATTAAAACAAGTTTTTACATTCAGGTAAGATGACAGAAGCACCAAACATCACAACAACACCTAACGTCACATTGCCCACCCCTGGAGGAGGAGGCGGCGGCGGCGACGGCTATGGCCTCCCTTCAAAAGAATCAGTCATTGCAGCTTGTTTCTTTTACACTCTCATTGCCTTAGTTGCCGTTTTTGGAAACTTAATGGTGATGATAGCTTTCTTCATTAACGACAAACTCCGAACGGTGACGAACTACTTTGTACTTGGTCTAGCAGCTGCCGACATTTTGGTAGGCGCCATTTCTGTTCCTTTGTGGATGTACATTTTGAACTACTACGCCGATCGGATGGTGGTGAATAAGAGTTTCCTTGACTTAAACGTTCTCTATACCACATTGGATAGCTTTGCCGGAATCTCTTCAATTTTACATCTCATGGCTATTTCAATGGAACGCTACTTTTGTGTTGGCTGGGCAGTAAAGCATCGCAACACCAAAAAGCATGTCTACTATATTGCTTTGTTCCTGGTTTGGTTCCTTTCAGCCTTGGCAGCTTCTGTGAAACTCATGATCCCTAACATTAAACCAGAAGACCACGTTCTGTTTACCTTCGTAGTCTTCTTTTTACTGCCTTTGACGATCATTGTGGTTTCATATGCAGCGATTTGGAAAATTGCCATGACCAGGATGAACAACAACCCAAGTAAGCGCTCACTGAAGCGAGAGATTCGCACCGCCACAACCATTGCCTTTGTCATTGGGTTCTTTTTGATTGCATGGACTCCATTCTTCATCACACTTGTCGTTAATGTGTACTGCCCACAATCGAAGTGTCCTTTTAACTGGTCCGCAGGTATCTTTTACAAAGTTCTGCACTACTCTAACTCGTCAGTCAATCCTATAGTGTACGGAGTGCGGATACCGGAATTTAGAAAGACTTTCAAGTTCATCTTAAGACGAATCTATGGGCCCATTCTAGCACCTTGTAGAAATTGATAATTATCGAACGCTGTTTAAATGCTCTTAAAAGCTACATTTAGTTGCAGGTGAAGAACTGATATACGAACGTAACAAGGTGGTCCAGATTCAGAACTGTTTAAGCGGTGTGAACTGCGGTCGTCTATAAGACCAATAGGGAAAGAACATGTTCCATTTGAGTAGGAGACATTCATCTTATTTACATATAGTTATTCCTCCTATCATGCGCTATTATGCAACGATGTAAAATTACCTCATCTAAAATGGTTAAATTGAAGCCTGTCTATACCATTTCGTAGCATAGGCCACCGAAAAAAAGTCCCCCAGTCCCCCCTGCCCCTGAGCAGGTGTTCCATCTGCGTCCAACCGAGAAGCCCTTCTATTGAATAGTGAGTTCTGTTCCCGAGAAAGGGGAGAGGAGGGTTGTCCCGAAAATCTCGAATAGGTGTGTGCCGCGAAGGGTCGTAAAGGATGAAGGAAACGCAAATTGATGCCCTATTTAAGGCACAAACCTGAAAATACAAATACCCTTTCTAAGGTAAAAAGAAAAACTAAGAATGGGTCAACTGTATTTCGTTTCTGTAACATTGTAGTTTAAACACCAGGTATAGAATTTGTTTTTAGTGTAGCTGGGCATTTACATACTAGAATTTTAGTTGATATAATTCAGGTACCCTATCTTAGGATCACACCGGGAGCATGATGCCAACAGGGGAAACATTTATACCCTATTTGAGGATCAAGAACCTCAAGAGCCATATCTACCCTATCACGTGGCACATACATATATAGCCCATATAAGGGAATACCACGCCCGAATCCTGTAATCCTGATTTTTCTGTACATAATTAAGGCATTGTACTGAACGGATCACTGTTCGTTAAACTTCATCGAAGCGTTATGCTTGCCACACAGTAGGCCAAAAGAATACTGTTCATTCCTGTTTGAATTTTTGAATTTTGTTCGAGTTTCTCAGATGATTGCAACTAGTTAGCTGTCTTATTCAAATGGCCATTTTCCGTAAATTAAAATTCTATATCGCACTTAGCTTTGCGGCTTTATAGACAGGGTAAATGTTAAGTTATAATTTAGAACTGTAATCTGTTATTAGTATGTCCGTTGCCAAATTGTGTGTTCAGTTCAATAAAAGCTTAAATACGGCTCACTCTATTTAGTACTCGGTGTTCTTGAAGCATTGCTAAATCAGTGAGGCCTACTCGATTCTTTCATTGTTTGAGATATATTTGATCGAGCACATGTACCGCTTGCATTTGTCGCTACTCTGAAAATATCAACCGGAGCAGTCTACAAGAGTGAAAAACAAATTGGGGAAAATTCTCCAGAAAGGCTTAAAGTATTATTAAAAATATGTATTTATGTCGATCTGATAAACATTTGGGACGTACAGAACTTGGTATTGCTACTTTCAGACCAGGTTTTAGACATATCAAAACTATAAAATTGTCATTTCTAATACAAAAAGACAGAGAAAAGATTTCTTTCCGTTAGATTTCTTAGTAGTTCTTGAATTTTTTTTTTGAAAGTGTTACCGCTACCATGGGCAGTCATGGTTGACCATGGTTAGCTTTGTGCCATTTAACCTTCATGGTCGGCCAAGGTCAAACCATGGCCGTACCATGGACAAACTATGGTTTCCACGTTTGCCATTTATGAACAAACTCGAGACTTTGTTAGAAGGCAACACTAGCGTTTTCTTTGCGAGCCCGAGATATTTAAAATTGTGAAAACGAGACTTCCAAGTGCGAGCCACGCCATTTTAACCAAAATAAGCAAATCGGACTTTGGGGCTTTCTTAGTCTTACAGGAAATAGAAACTCCGAGGCAGCTTTGTGAAAAAATCTAGTCTGTGAGATTCGTGAAATTTCGACGAAAATTTTGCGAGATCGAAGGACTACTTACTCAGGTTACTGGTTTACAAAGGTCTTAACTGACTTGGCCCGCAATACTTGATTGATGTACTTCAGTAATAGACATTCCAACTGACACTGGAGTTGACATTTTTCCAGATGTGCCCCTAGATTTCTTTTAGACATTCGGAAACAGAGTTTGTAGCAGGGCTCCGGCGGTCCTTTTTTCTCATTGCTATCATAGCTAGCGGTATTGCTAGCAGTATTGCGCGCACGCACGACGACGAAGACGACGGAGTCGGAGTCGCGCAACATGGCGGTCATAAATGGGAGACCGAAACGAGGCTACATAAATTTTCGTGGGTTTTCAGTGTCTCGGCCTCAACGATAGTGGAGTTAATGAAATGAGAAATGAAAAGGAACGTGAAAGAGACGAGTCGAGGGCTAAGAATAAACAGGATCAGAAGTAGCCAGAAGATCGCGAAAGAGGGGAAAATGGTACTGAACAATGCCCTGAAGTCGAGCGAGTCAAGCAGAAGGGAGAAGGGAGATGAAACAATACTGATGAAACAACGCCGTGGAGAAGGGCCAGCAAGAGCTCCAGAAAGGGGGAGAAATACCCGAGAAATTGACCTATAGTACTACAGAATTCCAGTGACGAAATTAATGCACAACCGTGCAAGGACAGTCACATAATTCATCAGGTGATCCACAAGAGAAATCAAACTTGTTTGGCACGGGTGTTTAGGGAAATTACAAAACAGTAAACACGGCGGAAAAAGTGGTTGACTCGTTGATTTATTAAATCAATTTTGAAATCACTGGTTGTCCTTGCAAACTGATGAGTAATGTCCAGGATTGAACGCAGTTACGAAAACTGCGAAATTTGCGATAATTGTCAAGACCATCGACGAAATCTACGAAATTTATTCAGAGGGTAGCAAGAAGGCCCATCGAAAGTTACGAAACCTGCGAAATTTACAAAATTTACGAAAACTGCGAAATTTACAATAATTTACAAGACCACTGACGAAATCTACGAAATTTATTCAAGGGGTAGCAAGGAAGGCCCATCGAAAGTTACGAAAACTGCTAAAATTACGAAATTTACGAAAACTGCGAAATTTGTGATAATTGTCATGACCATTGACGAAATCTACGAAAGGAAGGTTTATAATTTTTGTCATTTTCAGTTTTCTTTGAGGGGTCATCAGCATACAACTTTATATTTTATAATTTTGGAGGGGCCTATATAGTGAATGCAAGTTAAACCAAGATATTGAAATGAAGTACATTTCACTCTCAACTCAGAACAAAGTTAAATTACCGTTCAAATTATTTGCTTACATTTTAGTGGGATATGCAAGGTCATTTAAACACAAATTATTACCAATTCATGATATTAGGTAAAACATATTTACTATCTGC